>JGI24723J26617_10000767_pt1 | contig 30109 bp, 28 predicted proteins | sample Cruoilmetagenom6_FD_26617 | JGI IMG/M metagenome (IMG submission 26617)
GCGGAGAAAGAGGGATTCGAACCCCCGGAGGTGTGACCCTCAACAGTTTTCAAGACTGCCGCATTCGACCACTCTGCCATTTCTCCTTAGCGGGTGCAAATATAGAAACCTTTTTCCTCTTTTTAAAAGAAAATTCATTTTTTATTTCAATATTAAAATTAGGCTAATATCTTTCCAAGACCTTATTTTTGCCTAATGGAAGAATGGCACCTTTATGCACTTTTGGCTTTGGTAGGTCCGCTAGTTGGTGCGCTCAATACTTTGGCAATAGGTGGATCCCTCCTTACAGTGCCCATCCTGATTTTTAGAGGGCTGCCAGCCACTGTTGCCACCGGCCCCAACAGGATAGCCCTACTTAAACAGGGTATTGCCAATGTTTCAGGGTACAGGAGCAAAGGCAAGTCAATAGCCGGTCCATTTATTTTGTACCTTTCCATAATTGCTACCCTTGGTACCCTAATAGGTTCCAAACTGGCTATAGATATCAATGAAAATACCTTTAATAAGGTCTTGGCCATTGTTATGGTCCTTACTGTTGAAATTATGCTTTTACAACCTAGAATTCGAATTAAGGATTTTGAGGAATTAATTAGTGGTAAACTACAATTATGGGCCACAGTGTCATTTTTCTTTATTGGTATTTACGGTGGTTTCATACAAGCCGAAACAGGGATTTATATTTTATTGGCTTTGTCAACGATCAATCACCTATCCTTAATAAATCGAATGTCATTAAAGCGGTAATAATGGTAGTGTAAGCCAGTGCAGCCTTAATACTTTTCGGCTTAAATGGTAAATTGGATTGGGAAATAGGCCTAACTTTGGCCAGGGGGCAAACCCTTGGGGAGCGACTCACCAGCAGATGGTCTGTTGACAAGGGAAACGGAATTGTAAAAATTCTATTGATTATAGTGGTCATGTGTATGCCCATGAAACTATGGATTTTTAATTAAAAGAGAATTAGCTTTGGATATTATTAAGAAATTGGAATGGCGTTATGCAGTAAAGAAGTTTAATCCTGACAAGTTTTTGTCAGAGGAAAAGCTGGAAAGATTAAAGCAAGCCTTTAACTTAACAGCCACTTCCTATGGCTTACAACCCATTAAATTATTAGTAGTACAAAATAAGGAACTGCAAAAAGAATTGGTGAAGTTTTCCTTTGGCCAAAAACAGGTGGAACAGGCATCTCACGTTTTTGTCATTTGTATTGAAAAACAAATTGACAAGAAATTTATTCATGACTACTTTGCCAGAGTACAGCAAATTAGAAATACTTCCGATGAAATACTTGATCCCTTCAAAGGCGCCCTAATCGAAAGTTTTTCCAAGAAAGAAATTGAAGAGGTCAGGGGATGGGCCACAAATCAGGCTTATTTGGCATTGGGAACCCTGCTCACAGTTTGTGCCCTCGAAGAAATTGATGCCTGCCCCATGGAAGGTTTTTTACCTAAGTCCTACGACGAACTATTGGGCCTGGACAAATTAAAACTAACTTCGGTCCTGGTGCTTCCCGTTGGCTATAGAGCCGCCGATGATATGTTCGCTACCCTAAAAAAAGTGCGTAGAGACTTGGATGAAAGCATCATCCATATACCCTGATCCCATCACAAAAAAATAATTTTATAACCTAATAATTTAAGAATAAAGATATGCCAGGATTTGAACTTTTTGGAGACAAGGAACGAAAACAAGTCAATGATGTTTTGGATTCAGGAGTATTGATGCGATATGGATTTGATGGTATGAGGAAAGGCCATTGGAAAGCCAAGGCATTGGAAAAGGCCCTGGAAAATCGCATGCAGGTGAACCATGCACAATTGGTAAGTAGCGGTACCGCTGCCTTAACGGTGGCCTTGGCCTGTGCCAAAGTAGGTGCAGGGGATGAAGTTATATTACCAACATTTACCTTTGTGGCAAGCTTTGAAGCCATCCTTTCGGTGGGTGCCATCCCCATTTTAGTAGATGTGGACGACACCCTTACCTTAGATCCCATTGCTGTTGAGGAAGCTATAACCCATAAAACCAAAGTAGTGATGCCCGTACATATGTGCGGATCCATGGCGGATTTGGCTGCTTTAAAAAGTATATGCGACAAACATAACCTATTGCTATTGGAAGATGCCTGTCAGGCCATTGGCGGTAGTTATGAAGGGAAACCCTTGGGTAGTTATGGGGATTTGGGATGTTTTTCATTCGACTATGTCAAGACCATAACCTGTGGAGAAGGCGGGGCAGTCATCACCAATAACACAGAATATTATAAAAGTGCCGACCAATATTCCGATCACGGCCATGATCATATAGGGAAGGATAGGGGAGCGGAAGACCACCCCATTCTAGGCTATAATTATAGAATTTCAGAGCTTCATGCTGCCGTAGGATTGGCACAAATAGAACGTTTGGACGATTTTATAGCCATCCAGAAAAAAAATTATTCCATTCTGCGATCGGCCTTGGAAAAAATCCCTGGGATCAGTTTTAGACGGGTGCCCAATGGCGGTATTGAGAATTATTCCTTTCTCAGCTTTTACATGCCATCCGAAGAAATGGCCAGGGAAACAATTAAGGCTTTTTCGGAGAATGGAGTGGATACCTGCTTTTATTGGTACGATAACAATTGGCATTACTACAGAAAATGGGAGCATTTAAAGAACCTGAATAGCCTCAATAGCCATTCCAAAGAAATTAAAGACGGGCTTCCCAATTATAATTCTATGGATTTTTCCAAGTCGGATGTATGGGTTAGTAGAAATATCTCCTGTTTAATCAAATTGGGATGGACAGAGGAGGAAGTTACTTCAAGAGCTGAAAAAATGGTAAATGTTCTACAAAATATTGTTGATATTTCCGATTATTGAATTATTATTGGATACAATCCAGAAATGAACCTAAAATCAACTTAATGAAAATAGATCGAACGCCCTTTATTCTTCTTCTTTTACTCACTGTTTTGTCGTTTATTTCATGTGAAGAAATACAAACTCAGAATCCCATAAACACTGATTTTGTTGACCTCGTGTATCCTCATTTGGATTCCGAAAACTCCAGATGGTTCTTTTTTTCCTCGGCCTCAAGGCCATTTGGTATGGTGAATTTAAGTCCGGACACGGAAATCAATGGTGCCTGGGGTAGTGGATATAGGTACAAAACAGATACTATTAAGGGATTTAGCCATGTACACGGCTGGCAGATTTCAGGGCTTTCCATAATGCCCGTAAGTATAACCGCTGAAAACAGGGCTTCGATTTACAAAGATTTTTATTCCAAATTTAATCACGATGCGGAGAAGGTCTCGCCCGGTTATCATTATGTGGAATTGGAGCGCCAAGGAATAACGGCGGAGCTAACCAGCACCAAAAGGGTTGGGTTTCACAAATACTCTTTTCCAAAAAATGGAAGTCCAGCCATATTATTTAACCTTAACACCCTCTTGGGACCTAGTGGGAATGTAAATGGCAGCCTAAAAAAGATAGGGGACAATACCCTTCTGGGCGAGTTGGAGATGGCACCTACGCACAGACGACCAAAACCGTTTAAACTCTTTTTTAGAGTTGAATTCAACTCGGTAATCGAGTCTATTACCCAAGACCCGGAAACCGGTAATTATGTAGTATTCACGGATAAAAACACCCCTGATGTCTTAATGAAAGCTGCTATTTCATATACATCGGCCGAAAATGCCAGTATCAATATGGATTCTGAATTGAACCATTGGGATTTTCAAAAGGTAGTGGGCGAATCCAAAGAGGAATGGAACGACTTTCTTGGNAGAATTAAAATTGAGGGAGGTTCAGAAATACAACAACGAAGGTTTTACACAGACCTATGGCATGCCTTGCAAGGCAGAAGGGTAATAAGCGACATTAATGGCGCCTACCCTGATAATACCGGAGATAACTTCAGAATTGGACAAATACCCCTGGAGGCGTCAGGAAAACCAAAATTCAACCATTACAATTCAGATTCCTTTTGGGGTGCCCAATGGACCATAAATACATTATGGGGATTGGTATATCCGGATATCATGGAAGATTTTGTCCATTCCCTTTTGCAATACCACCAGGATGGCGGCTTGGTGCCACGGGGTCCATCGGGAGGCAATTACACCTATGTGATGACAGGTGCCTCGTCCACACCTTTTATAGTCAGCGCTATTCAGAAGGGTATTATTAAGGAAGATCATGAAGCTATATATCAGGCTTTAAAGCAAAACCATATGCCAGGTGGNATCATGGAAAAAGCGGGTTATGAACATAAAACCGCCCTTGGGGGGGGATTCAAATATTACCTTAACAACGGCTANGTACCCTATCCAATTCCCGAAGGGAAATTTGGTGGTCATCAGGATGGGGCCAGCCTAACAATGGAATATGCTTACCAAGATTGGACCTTGGCACAATTGGCAAAAAAACTGGGGCATCAGGATGACTATGAAATGTTTATGCTTCGTTCCAAAAATTATAAAAATGTGTTCGACAAAAGCTCCGGTTGGATGAGACCAAAGGATGTGGAAGGAGTTTGGTTGGAGAATTATGATCCTTACGAACATCAACACGGATTCATTGAATCCAATGGGGCACAATCCACTTGGTTTGTACCCCATGACATTAGTGGCCTGGCAGAACTGATGGGGAGCAAGGAAAAGGCAGTAGATAAGTTGAACGAACAATTTGAGGCCGCAGAAAAATTAGGATTTGCGGCAGGTAATTCCCACGCACAGGAACTCCACCCAGAATATAGGCGCGTTCCCATCAATTACGGGAACCAACCATCCATACAAACAGCGTTTGTATTCAGTAAGTTGGACAGGCCCGATCTTACACAATATTGGTCCAGAAAGGTAGTGGACAAGGTATTTGGTGGACTTTCCCCTGCAACGGGCTATAATGGCGATGAAGATCAAGGACTCATGGGAAGTTTGGCCGTATTAATGAAAATAGGGCTTTTTCAAATGAACGGCGGTACCGAAAATGATCCCATTTATGAATTGGGCAGTCCTATTTTTGACAAAATAGAAATAAGTCTTCATCCCCAATATTATACAGGAAAAAAGTTCACTATAAGGACAAATAACAATGGTATGGACCAATGGTCTGTAAAAAGTGCCCACTTGAACAGTAAGCCTTTTAATGCTTACACTCTTGGACACTCACAATTGACAAAAGGNGGGGAACTGGAACTTGGGATGGGAGAGTAAAACTGTTAACCATAGATTTTTAAATAATNGTTCATGTACTGGCTTAATTTGGAAATTTTAGGTGAAACCAAGNTATTTATCAATTTCGGTTAGCGTTCAACCAAAGTATGGCGATCAACGGAATATAACTTTCGATTTGTGTAGGTCCAAGTAATATAACTATATTTAAAAATCAAAAATTAATTCAACTTTAAATCTTTTATCCATATGAATTCCAAAACTTTTTTTACCTGTGTTTTTTCCATTGCCTTTGCAATGCAAATTGAGGCACAGAATAAGCATATCAGTACACCACCCGAGGTATCGCCAATGCCCATGAAGCCGGAAATGACAGAGATATGGGAACCCGAGGTANNTGTAGTGACNCCTGCTAAAACTTTGGGAGATGCCCCTTCCGATGCTATAATATTATTTGATGGTAGCAATTTNGACCAATGGGTAAGTCAAAAAGACAATACACGAGCTGCTCCATGGAAAATAGTGGACAATAACCATTTTGAAGTCGTACCAGGTACAGGTGGGATCAGTACAAAAATGAAGTTTGGCGACTGTCAGATTCATATAGAGTTTAGCGCTCCTGATATAGTGGAAGGCTCAAGTCAGGGTAGGGGCAATAGCGGCCTATTTTTGCAAAACAGGTATGAACTACAAATATTGGACTCGTACAATAACCGTACCTATAGAAACGGTCAGGCGGGCAGTATTTATAAAGACCATGCGCCCTTGGTAAACGCCATGCGCAGTCCATTGGAGTGGAACACCTATGACATTGTGTATACGGCCCCAAGGTTTAAAAAAGATGGTCGCTTGGATGCCAAGGCAAAGATCACCGTGCTACACAATGGGGTTCTGATACAAAATAATGTGGAGATTAATGGTAACACTTATTATGTTGGATTGCACAACTACCCATCTGCCCATGGNGATGACGTACTATCACTGCAAGACCACGGAAACAAAACACAATTCAGAAACATCTGGGTAAGACCTTTGTAAGTCGACCAAACTTTAGATTAAAATAAAATGCCGAAGAATTCATGTTCTTCGGCATTTTTAATTTAAAGGATCCAGTATCCTTATTAATACGTTACGTAGTCCACAATTTCCAGTCCGTATCCAACGAGCCCCACCCTTTTGGTTTGGCTTGAGTTGCTAAGCAACCTAATTTTGGCTATATCCAAGTCGTGCAAAATTTGGGCTCCAACACCAAAATCCTTGGCATCCATATCCACCTTGGGCGCCTTATATATTCCTTGCTTTTGCAACTCTTTGAGTTCGCCCAATCGGCCCAATAGGTTCAAGGATTCGGTTTCCTGATTTATAAACACTATGGCTCCCTTGCCTTCTTCATTTATGGCGGTGAACATGTCCTCCAATTTCTTGTCGGGATTGTTCGTTAGCGTACCTAATATGTCATTATTTATTAGTGTGGAATTGATTCGGGTTAGGACCTTTTCGTCCTTATTCCACGTTCCCTTGGTCAGCGCCAAATGCACCTGATTATTGGTTGTCTGTTGATATGCCCTAAGCCTAAATTCACCAAATCTTGTAACAATATTAAAATCCTCTTTTTTACGGATCAAACTATCATGTTCCATGCGATAGGCAATCAGGGCTTCGATCGAGACAATTTTTAAATCAAATGTCTTGGCTACTTGTACCAATTGTGGCAATCTGGCCATAGACCCATCCTCGTTCATAATCTCAACGATAACCCCGGCAGGTTTTAGTCCTGCCAATCGGGCAAAATCAATAGCGGCTTCGGTATGTCCGGTGCGTCGCAATACTCCCCCTTCTTTGGCAACAAGGGGAAATATATGTCCAGGTCTTGCCAAATCATGTGCCTTGATACTTTCATCTGTTAGGGCTTTAACGGTACTTGCACGATCTGCAGCAGAAATACCGGTGGTTACACCATGGCCTCTCAGATCCACAGAAACTGTAAAGGCGGTTTCCATGGGATCGGTATTATTGTAGACCATCATGTGCAGGCCTAATTCCTTGCACCTACCTTCGGTGAGCGGTGCACAGATAAGTCCTCTACCATGGGTAGCCATAAAATTGATCAATTCTGGAGTGGCCAACTCAGCAGCGGCCAAGAAATCCCCTTCATTTTCCCTATTTTCATCATCCACTACTATTATTACCTTACCTTGCCTAATATCCTCAATAGCCTCCTCAATGGTATTTAGCGTAATAGTCTTTTCAACTTTTGTTGTCATGTTACAGCAATTTTATCTTTCTTCTTAAATACGCCCTTAAAATAATCCAAAATACTCCCAAAGGACATTAACCCTTTGTCGGCCGTTGCCCTTCTGGTTAGAAAAACACCTAAAGGTAACATTATAAATGTAGAAAGCCATGCCCCTATAATAGGGTTAATATTCCCCTCCTTGGCATAATTTCCGGCAAATACACCTATAAAATAATAGGTTAGGAATAGAATTATTGCGATGACCATTGGCAAACCTAAGCCTCCTTTTCTGATAATGGCACCCAATGGAGCTCCTACAAAGAATAATATAATACAGGATAATGCCAACGCAAATTTCTTGTGGAGCGATAAAATGTGAAGTCGGTATATCTTGTATTTAATTTGAAGCTCATTTTTCTTTCCCTGAATACTAGTTATTATATTGGAAGTAGCACTTTTTGCAGAACTTAAAATCTGCGTCTGATTCCATGAAGGGAAGAGGCCCAGTATACTATCGGTATCCATTCTGGTTCCTAAGGAATCCATTTCCTTCTTTCTTTTGTCCAATGTAATCTGGGCTAAGGAATCGGGTTTTTTCAAGGATACGAAAGCTCCCATTCTCCCTACGATATTCTTTGAAAACGCCGTAACCAATTTCACATTGTCTTCCTTAAGGGAGTCAATATCCTTGGTTAAGCGGGATATATTTTTCATCTTGTCCGTACTTACGTCCCTCTCCTCATCCAGGTCAACATCATTAAGATCCGAAAGATCCTTGTTTATGGTATAGGTCCTAAAATTGGCCTTGGTAAAAGGATTTTTCTTCTTCTCCTTGTTATTTTTGGCCGTGACATCCCAATAATAATTGCCCTCTTTTAATACCAACTGCAAAATGTCTGAATCCTCACTACTGATAAGTTCTCCCGATTTTGCTTTGATTACTGTAGTATTGACTTTCGTTTTGGATTTTTCGTGAATGATGACATTCTCCAAGAACCTGTCATTTGGCCCGTACTTACGGTCTACCTTCATATTCATATCCGTACCTTCCAAATCGCTAAAAACTCCCTCCGATATAATGGCCGCAGGTTTCACCTTGGCTATATTCCTTCTTAAATTGTATATCTTTTGTTCCGAAATTGGAATAATATTATTGGCAAAATAAAAAGTGACCCCTCCCAAAAATGTAACAAAAATAATAAGGGGCAACATGGCCCTCTGTAAGGAGATACCAGAGGCCTTCATAGCCGCAAATTCATAATTCTCTGCAAAGGAACCAAAGGTAAGTATGGAAGAAAGCAATACGGTCAAAGGAATCACCCGTTCCATTAAGTTGGGCATAAGGTAAAAAAGGAACTTCCCAATAATGAAGATGTCCAATCCCTTACCTGCAAAATCATCAATAAACAACCAGATCGTTTGAAATACGAAGATAAACATCAGTATTACGAACGAACTGAGAAAATTAAAGAGGAACCTCGATAAGATATATCGGTCTAGAATTCTCAATGTCTAATTTCTTATGATGTAGTAACCATCATTCTTATACTTTTTCTCGTCAAAAGTAAATAAGGTTTTGGACAAGGGCTGGTCTATTTTAAAAGAATTAACAGTAATGGTCGTTTTTGTACCATTCTTCCCCGTTTCAATAAGCTTGTAAATATGCTTGGTCTCCACATCTATACCCAAAAGGATCGTTTTGATCTCTGAATTGGTATCGATTGGTGTCAACTTCACAAACTGTATTTTTCTTCCCTGGATATTTTGCAGGATATCCCAATCATAATTGTGCCCCTGCTTATAGAATGTAAGCATTTTAGAGGGCGTAATGGTGTTTTCATCATCCAATTTCTCTTCAATGGTCACCTCTTCATTTTCAGGTACAACGGTATATACCTTATTACCATCATACACTTGCTTGGATCCCAAATAATTGAACAAATACTTATCGCCTTGCATGGTTACATCCCCACGGGTCTCCGTATTTATATTGGCCTCCTCATTATGAAGGCTATATTTAAAGTCAACAAAAATATTGTCATAGCTTTTTACTTTATTATACACTTCATCCAACAAACTTTTGGCCTTAGCAGAGTTTTGGGCCATAGATATGGAAGTAGATAATACCAATAATAAAATAGATAATTTAAGTTTCATTTGTCTTCTATTTAAATTTTTACAGTGCCTCCTATGCACCTTCATTGCTCAAAAGTTGATCGAGGGCGTAAATATCGGGCACAAGTACCTGCCGGGCCTTACTACCTTCAAAAGGACCAACAATACCCGCTGCTTCCAACTGGTCTATAATTCTCCCGGCCCTATTGTACCCTAATTTCAACTTTCGTTGTATCAAGGAGGCCGACCCCTGTTGTGCTATTACTATGACTTCCGCCGCTTCCCTAAACATGGCATCCCGATCAGATATATTATAATCAATACCTGTGCCAGAATCGTCATTTCCTGAGTATTCCGGTAATAAATGCGCATCTGGATAAGCTCTTTGCGCACCTATAAATTCTGTGATCTTAGCAACTTCAGGGGTATCCACAAAAGCGCATTGAATTCTGGTTACGTCATTACCCTGGGTAAATAGCATATCCCCACGCCCAATCAATTGATCGGCTCCTTGGGTATCCAAAATGGTCCTTGAATCTATTTTTGATGTCACCCTAAAAGCTATCCTGGCCGGGAAGTTGGCTTTTATAATCCCCGTAATTACGTTCACTGAAGGTCTTTGCGTTGCAATAATCAAATGTATCCCAATGGCTCGGGCCAATTGGGCAAGTCTGGCAATAGGCGTTTCCACTTCCTTGCCGGCGGTCATGATCAGATCGGCAAATTCATCTATCACCAATACAATATAAGGCAAGAACATATGTCCGTCGTTAGGGTTAAGTTTCCTGGCCTTAAACTTGGCGTTGTATTCCTTTATATTCCGAACCATGGCCACCTTTAACAACTCATACCGGTTGTCCATTTCTATACAAAGGGAATTTAAGGTGTTGATTACCTTATTATTATCCGTAATAATGGCTTCTTCGGAATCAGGTAACTTGGCCAGATAATGTCTTTCAATTTTGTTGAATAGTGTAAGTTCTACCTTTTTGGGATCTATAAGGACAAACTTTACCTCTGCTGGGTGCTTTTTATAGAGCAAAGAGGTCAATACTGCATTCAGTCCAACGGATTTCCCCTGACCGGTGGCTCCTGCCATTAATAAATGGGGCATTTTAGCCAAATCTACCACAAAGGTTTCATTGCTAATGGTTTTTCCAAAGGCAATGGGTAATTGCATTTCCGCTTTCTGAAATTTACTGGAGGCGATAACGGAACGCATGGATACGATAGTAGCATTTTTATTGGGCACCTCTATACCAATGGTTCCCTTTCCTGGAATAGGTGCTATAATTCTGATCCCAAGTGCTGCCAATGACAGGGCAATATCATCCTCTAAATTTTTTATTTTAGAAATTCGCACTCCGGCATCAGGTACAATCTCATACAGGGTCACTGTGGGACCTATGGTAGCCTTGATCTGTGCAATACCAATTTTATAGTTCTTTAAGGTCTCTACAATTTTATTCTTATTTTCCTCCAGTTCCTCCTGGTTGATGGTAATACCTCCGCTGGCGCCATGCTGATCCAAAAGATCCAATGGGGGAAACTTAAAATTGCCCAATTCCAAGGTAGGATCAAATTCACCGAAATCCTCCACCAGCTTGTCCGAAATATTGTCCGACTCCTCTTTCTCTTCCTTAATTTTTTCCACCTCCATGGCAATGGTTTCCTCTTCGACCCCCACCTTTACTTCAAATTCCTCCTCATTGTCCTCTTTTGTCAAAGCCGGAATATCCTTCTTATGGGTGTAGGTGTCTATAACCACTGGAGTTTCTTCCTTTTCCTTGGTGAATAAAACCGCGCTCCCATCGTCACTGTCATCAACCTTGACAGCTTTGCCATTTTTAAATTCGGTAGCCAAGGATTTTCCCTTGTCGTTCAAGTAGGCAACCGCTTTGTCCGGGGAAAATTGGAACAATCTTACCAAAATAACGATCAATCCAAAGAGCAATAAAAGAAAGACTCCAACTTTACCTCCATAGTCCTGTAGAAAATCGTTCATCTCGTACCCGACCATACCGCCCAACAACGGTTTTCCCTCAGCAAAAAATCCCAGGGCAAGTGAGAACCAGATAATAAACACAAAGCCCCATATCCACTTTCTTAGCAGCCCCTGTTTTTGCATGCTTAAAAATAGGTACAGCCCCGTTAAAAAAAGTAAAAAGGTCAATATGATGGAAGAGATACCAAAACCTTTATAGAGGACAAAATGGCTAACATTGGCTCCAAATTTATTCAACAAATTCCTAGCCTGTTCATTCCTGTTTGCAAATTCGGTAAGCAAGCTTTGATCGTCTTGCCAAGTAAAATAGAAGGAGACAAAAGAAAAGAACAGCGCAATACTTAAAAGCATTAACAACCCCCCAAAAATAATTTTGTTCTGCTGTGATAATTTTAAGGAAAAGCCTTTTTTACTGGGTGTTGACTTTGGTTTTTTTACCTTTTTTGCCATTAAATCTTAAATTCTGGTGGCTAAATTACAAATTTACTTATGAACTCATCGGAACTTTTCCCTTTCAAATAGCTTTTTATGGAAACTCTGTATAAGCCGGATAGAGAATAAGGATAACTATTGGATCCTAAAAGAGTTTAGGTATATAGATGATAAGGCCTATAATGGATGCGGCAATGGATACCAGCATAACAGCACCTGCAGAGATGTCTTTGATAAATCCAATTTTTTCATCAAATTCGGGTTGGACAAAATCCGATATTTTTTCCACAGCCGTATTTAAACCCTCAATTCCCAGTACCAATCCGATTGCCAGTATTTGAAGAATCCATTCCGTGTTGGAAATCTCAAAATAGAATCCTGCAGCAGTCATCACCAAAGTAATAAATACCTGAATCTTGATGCTGGATTCTGTTCTGATCAAGAGAAGTGCCCCCTTTAAAGCGAAACCTACACTCTTTAAGCGATTCACCAAAAAGCTCTCCTTAGGCATCCATCAACGCTTCTAATGCCGCTTTGTAGTTGGGCTCATCAACGGTTTCTGCAACTTGCTCCGTATAAATAACCTTACCTTCCTCATCCAACACCACCACAGCCCTAGAGTGCAAGGACTTTAACGGGCCATCCACAAACTCCAAGCCATAGGCCTTTCCGAAATTACCATCCCGGAAATCTGACAACATTTCTACATTTTCTATTCCTTCCGCCCCACAGAAACGTGCTTGGGCAAAAGGAAGGTCTTTGGAAATACATAGGACCTTGGTGTTTTTCAATTCGGCAGCTTCCTTATTAAATTGCCTTACAGATTGGGCACATGTGCCCGTATCCACACTGGGAAAAATATTTAATACCACTTTTGCGCCTTTGTATTCATCCAATTGTGTACTGGACAAATCCCCCTTGGTCAAAGAAAATCCAGGAGCTTTACTTCCTGATTCAGGTAATGTTCCTATTGTATTTATCGGGTTTCCCTTAAGTGTTACTGTAGCCATGATTATTTTTTTAAATTTTGTGTGAAAATAAAAAATATATGCTGGATAAATAAGGAATATCTCATAAAAAGTAGGACCATGCCTAGACTTGCCAAATCTTTTACATAAATACAAATACCTCCATCCCATGTATTAAACATAAGGACAAAGGTATTTGATAATACATGGGCCAGGATGCCTAAACAATTACTTGTCTATGGAACCAACCACCCNCTGCATAAATTCGTTCAAAGCCTCTTTTTGGGNCTTACCTTCCTTTATGGATTTTTGTACTTCCAAAGCTCCGTACAAGTTGGAAATCAATTCCCCAATAACATCCAATTCCTCATCTTTCAACGAGGATACTTCTGTTATGGACTCCAATGTTTCTATGGTCTCCAATACATAATCCTCATCGTTTTCAGCTATAAAGCCCGTAAGGTGTTTAATTACTGGTAATTTCACCGATCAATTCTTTTAAAACTTCATATTTATTGGTCTGGACCTGATTCTTAAATTCACCATCACTAAAAATGGCAAAGGTGGGAAGATTGTCTACCTTGGCCAACTTTCTAGATTCAGGAAATTTCTCTGCATCAGCAAGAACAAAGGTGATATCCTCATTAATGGATGCCTCCTTTTTAAACTTGGGTTTCATTATTCTACAATTGCCACACCAAGTAGCCGAATACTGAACGACCACCTTCTTATTCTGATCGATAATCTCTTTCAGATTATCATTTTCCAATTCGATTATCATAAATTTCAAATTTAATTATATAAAAAAAGGAGTCAATGCTACAGCACTATTGACCCCTTATATTCAATTCTTGAAATTAGTTTGCGTGCGTGGATAAATAACTGGCAACACCATTTCTATCAGCCGTCATGGCATCTTTACCTTCTTCCCAGTTGGCAGGACATACCTCTCCTTTTTCCTGAACATGGGTATAGGCATCGATTAAGCGTAAATACTCATTTACATTCCTACCCAAAGGCATATGGTTAATCCCTTCGTGGAATACGGTACCTTCCTCATCAATTAAATAAGTAGCCCTGTAAGTTACATTGTCACCGTCTACCATAACAACACCGGTTTCCTCATTATACTGCTCATTGGTTATATCCAATATACCTAAAGTAGAGGCAAGATTTCTGTTGCTATCTGCAAGAATAGGGTAAGTAACCCCTTCAATTCCACCATTATCCTTTGCTGTATTCAACCAGGCAAAATGAACTTCGGCAGTATCACAGGACGCCCCGATAACCAAAGTGTTTCTTTTTTCAAATTCGCCCAAAGCAGCTTGAAAGGCATGCAATTCTGTTGGACATACAAAAGTGAAGTCTTTTGGGTACCAAAATAGGATTACTTTCTTATTGTTTTTTTGAGCNTCTTCCAAAACATTCAATTTGAAAGTATCTCCTAAATCGTTCATTGCATTAACGCTGAGATTTGGAAATTTTTTACCTACTAAAGTCATATTTATAAAATTTATACGATTAATTTCTGATGTAAAATTACATCTAATTATAAGGGTTCGCACCAATATGGATTTAAAAAATTTATGGCAATATAACAATTGTATATACCTATCCCGATTATGGTTTTTCTTTGTTAATTTGAAAAAATACAAGACTTAATTTTTCATATTTGACAACAGGATAGGGTTAAAAATATCAAATTCATTTTTAAGGAATAAGTAGGTTTATGATGTGATTTCATTTCTTAAAAATGCACTCCCTTGTTAACTGAAGAGACTGGGTGGTTTTCCGTGGAAAACAGCTTGATGGATAGGTACACTCCTGTGANAAATCAGGGAAACATAAAAGATATAAGGACCAACTATTTAGCAAAGGCANACTCAATTGCCCGCATTTTACAATTCACTAGTAAGGAATTCCGGGTCGAAGATTATTGTCCCTATGCTTTGGATGTTTTAAGCTGTCTTATCTTTAAGTGCAGAGCCGCAAAGAACAGGGTGGTAAAAGGACTTAACCAATTGAATATGGCATATACAAAATATTCGGCAACGCCCACCCCCAACACACCCGATTGATAAGCTCCACAGGTGTTCCAGGGAATCAATACAGACGTTACTGTACCGGAATCCTCCAATGTTCTACTCAAATTCTCCGGAGCCAAGCCCTTGTCGTGAAAGGCCTTCTTAAACATTTTACCGGGGATAACAATAGCAAGGTATTGATCACTGGCTATAGCATTTAAACCAATACAGCTAAGCACGGTACTGGCAAACAATCCAAAAACAGAACTTGCAATGGACAATAAAGCTTTAGTAATCCGGGCCAAGGCCCCAATGCCGTCCATGATACCGCCAAATACCATTGCACAGCAAATAAGTAAAATAGTCCATATCATTCCTTGCATGCCTCCAGCACTGAACAAATCGTTCAACTTTTCATTATCGGTTACTATGGCCGTATCGGTAAATATGGCATTGAAAATAGCGGTTACATTGGAATCCGACAAAGATTTTAATACCTCAGTTTGAAAAAAGAGGGCAAATACCCCGGCCAGACCCACACCAGCTCCCAAGGCAATCAGAGGTTTCGTTTTAAAAAGTATTAGTACTATTACCAAACCTGGCACAATGAATAAATACGGGTTAATATCAAAGGTAGCATCTATAGTGGCCAAAAGTGCACTTACATCTGCACTCCCAGAAGTTTCTATGTTTAAACTTATTATGGCAAAAACCACCAANGTTATCACAATAGTAGGGACNGTGGTGATGGTCATGTATTTAATATGTGTAAAAAGGTCGGTCCCGGCCATCGCAGGGGCCAGGTTGGTGGTGTCGCTCAAAGGGGACATCTTGTCCCCAAAATAGGCTCCGGAAATTACGGCACCGGCAATCATACCAGGGTATATGCCCAAAGCGGTCCCAATACCAACAAGTGCAATTCCAACTGTAGCGGAGGTAGTCCACGAGCTCCCTGTAGCCACCGAGATGATAGCAGCGATAACAACTGAAGCGGGTAAAAAAATAGAGGGATTCAAAACTTGCAGACCGTAATAAACCATGGCCGGAATAACCCCGCTCACCAACCAAGTACCCGCCAACGCTCCCACCAAAAACAAGATCATTATTGGAACAAGAACGCTTTTTAGGTTTTCCAGGACTTCGAGTCCCATAGTTTTTAAGGAGGTCTTATTAAAAAACCCCACAATGGCACTTATGGCACCTCCCAATAGCAAAATAATNTGATTGGAGTATTCCCCAAACCATTCGCCGTCCTTAAAGAAAATATTATAGGCCAACATCATCATCAATAGAACTACAGGAATAAGNGCTTCCCATATATTCAATTCCTTGTTTTCTACAATATGCTCATTTTCGGGTCCAGCGGGATTGGTACTCAGGTTCTGCATTTAGAGGCTTTTTGTTTCTTCGTAATATTACGATTTTGATATCTCTTCTGCAAACCCATAATTAGACCTACGCTCTTAAAGGTTTTAAAATATCCAATTGAATTAAACAATCCTTCATGGCCCTATAGGTTCTATCAATATGGTCATCCAACCCTATGGAAAATCGGATCAAACCATTGGTCAGGCCCATCTCCAATTGCTCTTCCAACGGAATCTCCGAAGAGGTAGAGGTTCCCGGAGCACTAAATAAAGTTTTATAAAAACCCAAACTAACGGCCAAATATCCCAAATGTTTCTTCTGCATTAATTCCATCAAGGCATTGGCATTTTCCAAAGAACCCACATCCAGGGTCATTAATCCCCCAAAGCCATATTCCGGATTATATTGTTTTTTCATTAGCACGTGCCCCATATGCGATTTAAGGCCAGGATATACCACTCTTAGTCCGTCCCTTTCAAAATTTTGTGCCAAGTGCAGCGCATTTTCACTGTGTTTTTTCATCCTTATATGCAGCGTTCTCATATTCTTTAAAATAGAAGAAGCCCTTAAACTATCCAAAGTACTGCCCAATAACATCCCTGCGCCATTATTTACATCCTTTAGGCCTAAACAGAAATCTTTAGTGCCACAAACCACTCCGGCCACACAATCGCTAGTGCCATTTATAAATTTGGTTAAACTGTGGATAACAATATCGGCCCCTAATTTTGCGGGTGAAATGGATAAGGGAGAAAAGGTATTGTCCACCACCAAAGGAATATTATGTTTTTTGGCCAGTTCGGAAAGGGCCTCAATATCGGCAACTTCCAATAAGGGATTGCTAACGGACTCACAATAGATCATCTGTGTTTTGGGAGTAATGGCCATGGCCACTGCCTCCAATTTTGTAGTATCCACAAAGGTAATTGCTATATCGAATTTCTTTAAAAAATTCTTCATTAAGGCATAAGTACCTCCGTATATGGTCCTGCTGCTAACAATATGGTCCCCGGCATTGCACAACTGCATTATCACAGCACTAATAGCCCCCATACCACTTGCAGTTACATTGGCGGTTTCCGTACCTTCCAAGGCAGCCAGGGCCTCTCCCAAATATAGATTGGAAGGAGAGGAGTGGCGACTGTAGAGATAGCAGCCTTCCGTATTGCCCTCGAAGGTATCGAACATAGTCTTTGCCGACAAAAACGTGTAGGTAGAAGAATCGGATATCGAGGGATTGACCCCACCGTATTCTCCAAAATACTGNAAATCCTGTAAATCATCAGATGCCCTAAATTTCATAACCAAATATTTATTTTACTATAAAATTAAATTAATAGCATATAAAAATCAATAGTTATAAATTAAACTAGATTATAAATCTATATAATGTAATTTATTTAGTTTATTTTTACGACTTATTGATGGCAGCAGCCAAACAGAAGAAAATTTATCACCATGAAGTTTGACGAAATAGACATAAAGTTATTGGGATTGCTTCAGAATGACAGTAAAAAAACGACCAAGGAGTATGCCCAACAATTAAATTTATCGGTTACGGCCATATATGAACGTATAAAAAGACTGGAAAAATCCGGGGTAGTTACCAAATACGTGGCTTTAGTGGACAAAAAGAAGGTTCACAAGGCTTTTACAGTTCTCTGCCACATTAAACTGGTTCAGCACAATAAGGAGTATGTACTACAGTTTGAACGGGAGGTACTTAAACTAAATGAGGTTGCGGAATGTTACCACACCAGCGGGGATTATGACTATATACTAAAGATATACGTTGCCGATATGGAAGAGTACCGAGAGTTTATGATCACCAAACTTACGGCCATAAATCACATAGGGAGCACCCAAAGTTCATTCGTAATCAATGAGGTAAAAAGTACTACCGAGGTATTCTTATAATAACAATTATCCATAAGACGTTCATATCACAAGGAATATGAATGTTGTTCAAGAATAAAACATTCGTATTTTTGTAATCACAATAATGATACTAATCTTTTCAATACAATAATAATATGACCCAATATGATGTAGCCATTATAGGCTCAGGTCCTGGTGGATATGTTGCAGCAATCCGGTGTGCCCAGTTAGGAATGAAGACTGCGATAATAGAAAAATATTCAACTTTAGGAGGAACTTGTCTTAACGTAGGCTGCATTCCCTCGAAAGCGTTATTGGATTCTTCCCATCATTATGAGGATGCCGTAAAGCACTTTGAAGATCATGGAATTGAAATTCCAGGGGAAATCAAGGTAAACCTTGAAAAAATGATCGGGAGGAAACAAGCTGTAGTAGATCAGACTTGTGCAGGGGTAAAATTCCTTATGGACAAAAATAAAATAGACGTTTATGAAGGTCTAGGGAGTTTTACGGATGCAACCCATGTCAATATAAAAAAGAACGATGGCAAAACAGAGACCATCGAGGCAAAAAACATAATTATTGCCACAGGATCCAAGCCATCCAACCTACCTTTTATCAAATTGGACAAAGAGCGCGTTATTACCTCTACAGAAGCCCTAAAACTAAAAGAAATCCCAAAACACCTTATCGTAATTGGTGGTGGTGTAATAGGATTGGAATTGGGACAGGTATACAAACGCCTGGGTGCAGAGGTAACGGTCATTGAATATATGGACCGTATTATCCCTGGTATGGACGGAGCACTTTCAAAGGAATTGCTGAAAGTAATGAAAAAGCAAAAGGTAAAATTTAATTTATCCCATAAGGTTAAGTCGGTTGAGACCAAGGGCAAAGAAGTAATTGTAAAAGCCGAGAATAAAAAGGGGGAAGAGATAACTTTTACTGGAGATTATTGCTTGGTTTCTGTGGGCAGAAGACCTTTTACCGATGGATTAAACATTGAAGCTTCCGGAGTTCAGCTCGAAAAGAACGGTACTATTGCCGTAAATGATCATTTACAGACCAATATACCTAATATATATGCTATAGGCGATGTTGTAAGAGGAGCTATGCTGGCGCATAAGGCAGAAGAGGAGGGAGCCTTTGTTGCCGAAGTATTGGCAGGGCAAAAGCCACATATAGATTACAACTTAATTCCCGGTGTGGTATATACCTGGCCAGAAGTTGCCGCCGTAGGTAAAACGGAAGAAGAACTAAAAGAAGCTGGTGTTGAATATAAAGTAGGTCAGTTTCCAATGCGCGCCTTGGGACGGGCAAGGGCCAGTATGGATTTGGATGGTTTTGTTAAAATATTGGCAGATAAGGAAACCGATGAAGTTTTGGGTGTCCATATGATTGGGGCACGAATGGCCGATTTAATCGCCGAGGCAGTTACAGCTATGGAATTTAGAGCCTCTGCCGAGGACATCTCCAGAATGAGTCACGCACACCCAACATTTGCAGAGGCGGTGAAAGAGGCTGCTCTGGCAGCAACCGATAATAGAGCCCTACATGTTTAAATAATTAAACAGGTTGATAATACAATAGCCCCGTTGGAAAATATCCAACGGGGCTATTGTATTATTGTAGTTCTTTAAATAGTACCTATTAAAATACAAATTGTTTTTACAACTTATGGGTACCGTCACAGTACGGTGGGTTTTTGGTTAATTTACAGGTGCACAAATGAGCTTTCTTACTTTCTTCGGCCATAAAGACCAAAGGGGGCGTAGCATTTTCCGCCTTATGGGAACCATCGCAAAAAGGTTGCACGTTACTATGGCTACAGGTACACCACTTATATTGTTTATCCTTCACCAATTCCACCGCAATGGGTGTATACTTTTTGTTCGTCTCGCTCATCTATATTTTTTGTACGAAAATAAGAGAAACAATAGTAGCAAAGGGATGCAACCACTAATTTTTCACCATTCTAAATAAGCGCATTAAGGTTAGCTTGGATTTGAGTAAGAATGCTTTTAGCAAAGGCTGACCTTCCTGGTTCAGCCAAGCTTCGCCTTTTTGTTGCACTGCCCTGACCACTGATGACAATTGCAATTTTATATAAACCTTATTCCTTTCGTATTGTAAGGCCAACAAGGTCGTTGCAATCATAAAGGCCAGTGCACCCGGAATAACGATAGTAGGGGACAAACTATGGTTCAAAAAATAATACAGCCCCAAACCGGTAAAGCTTCCGTACAATATTATATAATGGATAACATAGATAGATAAGGTACTTTGCCCTATCTTAAGTATACTACCATTGCCCATAAATTTTCTAAATAACATAAAAACGGCAAATACCAAGGAGACATCCCCTAGCCGTATGAACAGATAGTTATTAAAATACACTTTGGAAAACACCAACATTCCGGTCCAGTTATATAACTTTAAAAAGAAGCCTGATGAATAAAACATAAGACCAATGCCAACCATGGTAAAACTCACAATGGCAGCAGGGTACAAATATTTAAAATCTTTGAATCTATTGAACAATACGGACATAAAAGCCCCAATAGTAGCATACCCGAACCATGGTATTATGGTAAATACGGATCCATTGGCCTTGGTCAGGTAATTGGCCACCATCTGTGGCAGATAGTGATGGGCGTATTGTTTATAATTGGGTTCAAGTACAAATAAAACAAGGGTAGTGACCATTAAAACACCCGGAAACAGATACTTATTCCTAGAAATGGTAAGAAGATAAATGCCTATAATCCCCAAAATGGATAGGCCAATACAGTGAAGCACATCTACTAAATAAAAAGAACCATAAATCTGGCCCTTTAGCAGTCCAAAAAAGTTCAATCTAAGCAAGTAGCCTATGGCCAATAATTGCAGTCCCCTCTTAATGCCTTTTTTTACCCGTGGATTGTTAATCCCAATCTCCTTTCCTTTAATTAGGAGATAGGTAAATATAAAGCCGGAAACTGTAAAAAAGACTGGTGCCGTTACCCCCCTAAAATATTTCCAAACAGCATAGACCATATTGGAATTATCCCTAAATGCATTGTCCAAAAGTCCATCCACAAAATGCCCCTGTAGCATCATTAGGATTGCCCATGCCCTTATAGCATCGATAAAATACAATCTTAGGTTGTTAGCACCCATATTAACTTTTATGTACACCCTATATACTTGTAAAACAGTAGCTTTGGATGTTTTCGAGTGCAAAATTATGCAATTTCCTCGCAATTCAATCTATTTTACGGTATTTTCGTTGTGCAAACAATTAAATAATCAAGATGTCCCATATACTGGCATTTGCCGGAAGCAATTCCAGCACCTCCATCAATTATAAATTAGTAAAACACACCGCCTCCCTGATTACCGATCATGAGGTTGAACTTATAAATATGGTCGACTATAATTTTCCTGTTTTTAGTGAGGATTTGGAAAGGGAGGAAGGTTATTCCGATTTATTGCGAGGGTTAAAAGACAAGATAGTCCATGCCCACGCCCTCATTATTTCTGTAAACGAACACAACAGCAATCCTTCCGCTTATTTCAAGAATGTATTGGATTGGTTGTCCCGAGTGGACAGGAATTTCTTGGTGGACACAAAGGTTTTCCTAATGTCCTGTTCCGGAGGTAGAAGGGGAGGTACCGGCTCCTTAGAGGTGGTCCAGGGAATTTTACCTCGATTTGGGGGCGAAATTTCGGCTACCTTTTCCTTGCCATCCTTTAATCATACCTTTGACAAGGCAAAGGGCATAACAGACCCTGAGCTTGCACAAGCCCACAAAAAAGCATTGGAAATATTTTTATCACAAATTTAAAAGTCTTTGCGAAAAAAGGTTTCATTTACAGTTTCGGACATTATAAGTTTTAAACAATCCCTCTTACATTGGTCCCAGCAATATTATGAGGTTGTATGGTTGGACAGCAACGCCCATAGAAGAAGTTATAGCTCGTTTGATGGTATGCTTGCCGTGGATGCACTCACATCGATAGTAACGGATACCCAAAACGCATTTGAGGACTTAAGCAACTACCAAACCAATGTCAAAGACTGGATTTTTGGTTATCTTTCCTATGACGTAAAAAATGATACGGAACTGCTTTCCTCTTCCAATGCCGATGGATTGGACTTTCCTGCTCTATATTTTTTTCAACCCAAAAAATTAATAGAAATACAGAATACCGTAGTCACTTTCCATTACCTAAATATGGTTGCCAATGAAATTGAAGGTGATTATAAGAATATCCTAGAAGCAACTACAGCGTTTGAACCAGAATTGGAAAATCAATCCAATATCAAAATTAAGCTTAGAATATTTAAGGACGAATATTATAGACGTGTGAATAAAATGCTGAACCATATCCATAGAGGGGATATCTACGAAGCCAACTTCTGCCAAGAGTTTTATGCGGAGAACACTAAAATAGATGCTTTAAAGACTTATTTGAAACTGAATTCCATCACAAGGGCCCCTTTTTCGACCTTTTTAAAAATAAACGATAAGTACTTATTGTCATCTTCCCCGGAACGCTACATTAAAAAATTGGGCAACCAGATTATATCCCAGCCTATTAAGGGTACGGCAAAACGTTCGTTGGATGAAGATGAAGACAGGCTATTGGCAGAAGCTTTGGAAAAGGACCAAAAAGAGAGGGCCGAAAACATTATGATTGTGGATTTGGTAAGGAACGATCTTTCCAAAAGTGCTTTGAAAGGCACGGTCGAGGTCAAGGAACTATGCAAGGTGTATTCCTTTGACCAAGTTCACCAGATGATTTCCACTATAACAGCAGAGGTCTCCAGTACCAAAAATCCGGTGGATATTATCAGGGAAACCTTCCCCATGGGTAGTATGACTGGAGCTCCAAAAGTGTCGGCCATGCGAATAATAGAGGAACTGGAAGCTTCAAAAAGAGGACTTTATTCGGGCACCGTGGGCTACTTTACTCCTGAAAACGATTTTGATTTTAATGTGGTCATTCGAAGTATTCTCTACAATAAAACATCCCAATTTGTATCTATTTCCGTGGGAAGTGCCATAACGGCCCAGGCAATTCCAGAAAAGGAATATGAGGAATGCCTGCTTAAGGCCAAAGCTATGAGACAGGTACTTGAAAATTAATGGGTCGTTTGGTTATAATCAATTTTCAATCTAACTTAAGCCATTATAAATTTAGGCCTACCTAATATTCATTATACAAATTCTATGGATGTAAGAATGCTTGATCTTCAGTTTAAGAACCTCCCAATCAATGCATGGTATGCCAGACCCAAAATAGTTAGAGGGGCCATCGTATTGGTCCATGGCTTTGGGGAACATTCGGGACGCTATAAGGATGCTGTGATTCCAAGACTTTTGGAAGAAAATTTGGCCGTTTTCTGTTATGACAATATAGGCCATGGCAAATCTGGCGGAAAACGGGGACATTGCCACAGCTATACGGCATTGTTGGAACTTTTGGACAATATGATTGCAAAGGCAAGATTGCTAAATCCCAATAAACCCATATTTCTTTACGGCCATAGTATGGGGGGAAATTTGGTTTTAAACTACGACATGAGAATAAAATCGGAATTGGCAGGTATTGTGGCGACGAGTCCATACCTAAAATTGGCCTTTCAACCTCCAAAATGGAAAATGGTCCTGGGCAAATTAATGCTGGGAATGATTCCTTCAGTAACCATGTCGTCCGGCCTGGATCCACAACATATCTCTAGAATAAATCAGGAAGTGGAAAAATACATTGCAGACCCCTTGGTTCATGACAGGGTAAGCCCCATGTACTCTTTTCCCATAATGGAAGCTGGGGAGTGGGCCATAAACAATGCCAGTAAAATAAAGACCAGCACACTTTTGTTGCACGGCACTGGGGATAAAATTATAGATTATAGGGCTACTGAAAAATTACATAAAAACTCAAATTGTACCCAACTCCATTTAATTGAAGGCGGCTATCACGAATTGCACAATGATGTTGGCAGTAAAAACACTTTGGATATAATTGGCATTTGGTTAAGGAACAGGCTGGACCACTTCTATGGCCAAAAGTAGTTGCTATCATTTTTCTTATGTAAATTAGCCCTGTGTTAGAAAATTTCAGGAATCACATAGATCTGCACTTTCCCCATCTTAAAGAAGGTAAATTTATATTGGCCTGCAGTGGGGGTATAGACAGTGTTGTGCTGGCACATTTATGTTCTTCTTACCATTTGGATTTTGCCATAGCCCATTGCAACTTCAAACTGCGCGGTTTGGAAAGTGATAAGGACGAAGATCTGGTCCGAAAATTAGCCAAGGATTTGGGCAAAGAAATTTTTGTGACCAGTTTTGACACCCATGGGTACATGGCCCAACATAAAACCAATTTGCAAATTGCAGCACGGGAACTCCGCTATCATTGGTTTTCGCAAATCATGGCCAATCACCATATTAAAACCCTAGTAACGGCCCATCATGCAGACGACAATTTGGAAACCTTTCTTATCAATCTGTCCAGGGGAACAGGCATTGAAGGCCTCACCGGAATACCATCGCATACAGATACTATCTCTAGACCCTTATTGCAATTTTCCAGAACCGAAATCAAAAAATATGCGGAATCAAACGCTATTCACTGGAGAGAGGATGCCAGTAATGAGAATACCAAGTATTTAAGAAACAACATTAGACATAATATTATTCCTAANCTAAAGGAACTGAATCCCGGTTTTCTGGAAAATTTTTTAAAGACCCAANCGTATCTCACACAGACCCAAGAAATATCAAAGGAGCATATAACCTGCTTAAGGAAACAACTTTTTTCAAAAGAGGACAAGGTGGAAAAGGTAAAAATAGCCTCACTGCTGGCACTTCATCCTACCAAAGTCTATCTTTTTCATTTCTTTCGGGAGTTCGGGTTTACACAATGGGATGACATTTACTCCCTACTAAGCGCCAATAGTGGTAAAGAAGTACATTCCAACACCCATAGATTGCTAAAGGACAGGGACTTTTTGTTATTGAAACCCAAAGTTCCACAAAATGCCGAGATTTTTCATATTGAAGTGGAACAAGAAGCAGTCTCAGTACCCATAAGCCTAAAATTCGAAACTGTCAAAGCCATTGGAGAAATCTCTACAAACATAATTTATGTAGATAAAGAAACGTTAAAGTACCCATTAACAGTCCGTAAATGCCAAAAAGGGGATTATTTTTATCCCCTTGGAATGTTGGGCAAGAAAAAAATATCCAAATACTTCAAAGATCGGAAGATGGATGTTTTTGCCAAGGAAAATCAATGGTTGTTGTGTTCTGGCGATAATATTGTCTGGATAATAGGAAAACGTGCCGACGACCGATTTAAAATTACCGACAGGACCAAAGAAATTTTAAAAATTGTTTTGGAATTATGAAACAGATATTGGGATCGATTTTAACAGTACTCAGTTTTTTCTTGGGTTTTTCCCAATCGGATGAAAATCCGGCCATTTGGACCTATGAGGCCGAAAAAATATCGGATACGGAATACAACCTGATATTTAGGGCGGATATATTTGAAGGCTGGCATATCTATTCGCAATTTACGGATGAAAATGGTTCCTTGCCCAGTGAATTTACATTTGAAAAAGCGGGAAGCGACTATGAACTGGTAGGAATCACTGCAGAAAGTGAAACCCTCACGGAATACTCCGATATTTTTGAGGTGGATGAAACCTTCTTTAAGGAAAAGGCAGTCTTTACCCAAAGAATAAAATTATTGAATCCGGAGGTCACCCAGATCGATGTGGGGTTGTTCTATCAAATCTGCAAGGAGGTTTGTATCCCAAAGGATGAAGTCTTCCATATTTCCCTGACAGGAGAGGAAATAGTTGTTGCGGAGCAACAGCTGGATCAGCGCAGCCTGGACATGAGCGCTGCTTTAATGCTGGACCTAAAGAACAAGGAATTGTTGGTGAATGGGGATGACAATGCTGTGGATGAAAAATCGGGTCTGTGGACCATTTTCGTTTTAGGCTTTTTAGGTGGATTAATTGCACTGCTCACCCCCTGCGTTTTTCCCATGATACCATTAACGGTGTCCTTTTTCACCAAGCAAGGGGCCCATAGATCCAAAGGGATAGCAAATGCATTGCTTTATGGATTTTTTATTGTATTGATTTATTTTCTTTTGAGCTTACCTTTTCATTTGTTCGATTCTGTGGATTCACAAATTTTGAATACCATTGCTACCAATGTTTGGCTGAACCTATTTTTCTTTCTCATTTTCATATTTTTTGCCTTCTCCTTTTTCGGATATTATGAATTGACGCTCCCTAGTTCCTGGGCCAATAAAATGGATTCTGCCTCCTCCAAGGTGGGAGGCGCAATCGGAATCTTTTTTATGGCCGTTACCTTGGCCATAGTTTCTTTTTCCTGTACCGGTCCTATTTTAGGAGGATTGTTGGGAAGTACTGCCTTGGCGGAAGGGGACGTGGCTACCAACCTTTCTACGGGGATGGTCGGCTTTGGAGTGGCCCTGGCCTTACCCTTTGGTCTTTTTGCATTGTTCCCTACTTGGCTTAATTCCCTGCCTAAATCAGGAGGATGGATGACAACGGTAAAGGTTACCCTCGGATTCTTGGAACTGGTGTTGGCTTTTAAATTTTTGTCCAATGCGGACCTAGTAGGCAACTGGGGAATCTTTAAACGGGAGATCTTTTTAGGGATTTGGATAATATTGTTCGTATTGCTTTCCCTTTATTTATTTNGAATCTTTAGATTTCCGCACGACGGGCCAAAACAACGATTGTCCGCCGGAAGAAAGCTCACGGCTGTCCTAAGCAGTTTATTTGCCATCTACCTAGTGTTGGGGTTGTCAAAAATTACCGATTTAAAACTGTTGAGCGGTTTTCCACCCCCACAGTTTTATAGCATTTTTGAAACAGGGAGCGATTGCCCCTTGGGCATAGAGTGTTTTAAGGATTTTGACAAGGGACTTGCCCATGCCCAAAAGGTAAATAAGCCAATATTGTTGGACTTTACGGGCTGGGCCTGTGTAAATTGTAGAAAAATGGAGGAAACGGTATGGAGCGAAGCGGATATCTACCCCATACTTAAGGACGAATATGTTTTAATATCGCTCTACATAGATGATAGAAAGGAACTACCCGAATCGGAACAATTCCTATTTAAGTACGAGTCGGGACGTGTCAAAAAAATCAATACCGTTGGTGAAAAATGGGGTACTTTCCAAACCTTGAATTTCAACGCAGCTTCACAGCCTTATTATGTGCTTCTTTCCCCCGATTTGGAAATTTTGAACACTGCNGTCCAATACACGGATAGGGACACCTATAAGGAGTGGCTGCAAAAAGGGGTGGGTAATTTTAAGGANTTGGGGCAGCTTAAATAATATCNTCATAAGAAAATGCTTGGTGGTTCAACCATTGAACCGCATCCCCTTAAAGAAAAGTTATCCTGAAATTGGCATAAAATTGTACGAAATCAATTAATACAAATTCAACTCTCATGAGAAAGTTTATATTTNTTTTATCAGCTATTTTCCTGGTATCCTGTGGAAGAACAGGAATTGAATCTACAACCAATACTGGGACTGTCGACTCATATAATCCAAGGGATTTTTACAACAAAACAGAAGTCGCCATTCCTATGCGTGACGGAATAAAATTGCATACCACCATTTATTCCCCCAAGGATACTTCCAAGAAATATCCCATCATTATGTCCAGAACGCCATACAGTTGTAGGCCCTACGGTTCCAATGAATATAAAGCCCTGATATCGCCGAATAGAAAAATGATGAAAGAAGGAAATATTGTAGTATACCAAGATGTTAGGGGCAGGTGGAACAGCGAAGGGGTCTATGACAATATGAGAGCTTTTATTCCCAATAAAAAAAATGGGGAAGTGGATGAGGCATCGGATACCTACGACACTATAGAATGGTTAATAAACAATGTTAAAAACCACAATGGCAATGTAGGTATATGGGGGATTTCCTATCCGGGATTTTATGCTACCTATTCATTATTGGATGCCCATCCCGCGCTAAAGGCAGTTTCCCCCCAGGCCCCTATCGGAGATTTCTTTTTTGACGATTTTCATCATAATGGAGCATACTTATTAAGCTATTGGAGGGCTACGGCCGTATTTGGATATATGAAAGACCAACCCACTACCGAAGAATGGTATACTTTCCCGGAATTGGGCACGGAAGACCAATACCANTTTTTTTTGGATGCCGGCCCATTGTCCAATTTGGACAANTATTATAAGGAAGACAATGTTTTTTGGCAGCAACTAAAAGAACATCCGAACTATGATGATTTTTGGCAAAAGCGTGGAATCATACAACATTTGGAAAATATTAAACCGGCAGTGATGACCGTAGGAGGTTGGTTTGATGCGGAAGATCTGTACGGTCCATTAAACACCTATGGACATATAGAAAAGAACAGCTCCAATTATAACACTATCGTAATGGGGCCATGGAGCCATGGAGATTGGTCCAAGGAAACAAAACGCCAAGCCATTGGCAATGTATATTTTGGCGATGACATCTCTAAATTCTATCAGGAAAATATTGAAACCAGATTTTTCAATCATTTTTTAAAAGGGGAGGGGGCGACCACCAATTTGCCCGAGGCCTACGTTTTTGATACGGGTAGCAAGGAATGGAAAACTTTCAACGCCTGGCCTCCCAAAAACACCTCTAAGGAAACCTACTCCTTACAGCGCAATCAACGTTTGGGGCAAATAGCGACAAGGGAATACTCCTTTCAGGAATTTATAAGTGACCCCAAGAAACCAGTACCTTATTCCGAGGATATAAAGATGGTATTCACCCCTCGTAAGTTCATGACCGATGATCAGCGTTTTGCAGCCCGTAGACCCGATGTTTTATTGTTTGAAACCGAGCCCTTGGAGGAGCCACTAACCCTTGCCGGTGATATAATGGCGAAACTTAGCGTTTCCACCACTGGGACGGATGCTGACTGGATCGTTAAGATCATCGACGTATATCCTGCAGACCACAAAGATTACGAGGAGACACAGGACTACCTGAAAATGGGCAACTATCATCAAATGGTCCGTAGCGAGGTAATGCGTGGCCGATTCAGAAACGATTTTTCAAAACCAGAGCCTTTTGTTCCCGAGGAGGCTACTCAGGTAAACATTCAATTACAGGATGTTTTCCATACATTCAAAAAAGGCCACAAAATACAGGTACAGGTCCAAAGTACTATGTTTCCATATATAGATATTAATCCTCAAACCTATGTGGAAAATATTTTTCAGGCCAAGCCCGAAGATTTTCAAAAACAAACACATCGTGTCTACAACACTTCTTTAATAGAGTTTACTGTTCTAAAACCTTGATAATATTTTCACATTACAAAAATAAATGTACTCTTACAAGTACTTTTATTATATCCTAAATTGACATACCTTTAAGCTAAAACCCATAAGTGTGAAAGTATTAAAAAAGCTGCTCTGGATAGTTTTGGGCCTTATCGTAATATTGGCCCTGAGTAGTGCCATTTATGTTTATACCCATACCCCGGAGTATGCCGGCAACATTGAAACGGATAAATTAAATAATAAGGTGGAGGTTTATTTTGACACCTATGGCATACCCCATATTTATTCAAATTCCGAAGAAGATGCCCTACGAGTACTGGGTTATGTCCATGCCCAGGAAAGACTGTGGCAAATGGAGTTGTTGCGAAGGATTGGAAAAGGTGGACTTTCGGAAGTTTTTGGTGGGGACATGCTTAAAACGGATAAATTTTTTCTATCCTTGGGCATAGACNATGCCTCTCAACAAACCGTGGAAAAGCTTTCAAAAAATGACCCNATGGTAAAACTTTCCCAAGCATATTTGGATGGGATCAATAAGTTTATAGCAGAAGGGCCAACTCCTATTGAATTCCATCTT
>JGI24723J26617_10000770_pt1 | contig 30082 bp, 19 predicted proteins | sample Cruoilmetagenom6_FD_26617 | JGI IMG/M metagenome (IMG submission 26617)
CTTCCTTTGTCTTCCTGATTGTCTCCGCAACCGGGTTCGTCATCCGCAATATCAATATTCTTTTGGGTCTCGAAGAACCCCTGGCGGGAAGGTAAGCACGCATGATCGGCCTGGTCATGTTCGCCGTTGCCCTGGTGTTGTTGCTAATCGGCTTTCCCGTGGCATTTACTTTCGGTGGGGTGGCGGTGTTCTTTGGCTTGCTGGCCGAGGGACCCGAGATTTTCTCGCTGATGCCCCATCGCATCTGGTCGATCATGAACAACACCATCCTGATGGCGATCCCATTGTTCATTTTCATGGGCATCGTGCTCCAGAAATCCAACCTGGCCGAACGTCTGCTCGAATCGATGGGATTTCTGTTCGGCGAAATTCGTGGCGGCATCGCCATCTCAACAATCCTGGTAGGGGCCTTGCTGGCGGCGTCCACTGGCGTGGTTGGCGCCAGCGTGGTGGCAATGGGGGTTATCTCCTTACCCGTCATGCTCAAATACAACTATGAGAAGCGCCTGGCCACCGGAACCATCTGCGCTGCCGGTACGCTGGGTCAGATCATTCCGCCGTCCATTATTCTCATCATTCTTGGCGACGTATTTCAGCAACCTGTCGGCGATCTGTTCAAGGCGGCTCTCTGGCCGGGCCTGTCCCTGGTGGTTTTCTACATCGCCTACATCGTTATCGTCACACTACTCAAGAAAGATCTGGCGCCGCCCATCCGACTGGAGCAGATGACAGGGTCGAAAAGGCAGCAGATATTTAGCGCACTAAAGGCGGTCGTCCCGCCACTCGTGCTGATCATCCTGGTACTCGGTTCGATCCTGACCGGCGTGGCAACACCAACGGAATCGTCCTCTGTTGGTGGCGTCGGCGCTATCGTTCTGGCGGCATTCTACGGCAGGTTCTCCGTACGTATGGTTTGGGAAAGTTCGCTCGAGACCGTCAAAATCACTGCCATGGTTTTCGCGATCCTGATTGGCGCGACCGCTTTCTCGATGGTGTTCACCTACACCGGTGGCGACTGGATCGTTGAAGAGTTCATGTTGAGTCTGCCTGGCGAAGAATGGGGATTCCTGATCCTGTCCATGCTGATCATCATGGCACTCGGCTTTTTTATCGATTTCGTCGAGATTTCCTACATTGTTGTGCCGATCCTGGTGCCTATCGCCGCCAGTTTGGGCATCAACCCGGTCTGGTACGCGATCCTGGTTGCAATGAATCTGCAGACATCATTCCTGACGCCGCCGTTTGGATTCAGCCTGTTCTATCTCAAGGGCGTTGCGCCACCCGAGGTTCGAACCACGGATATCTACTACGGCGTCGCGCCCTTTATTGTCCTGCAGATGATCGTGCTGGCGATCCTGGTGTTCCTGCCGCAGTGGTTTGGTTTTTCAATGCACTAGGCGGGCCCCGACAACCCGCCCGGAAACTCCAATCTAGCCCGTCATAGACCGTCGATCGGTCGCGCGGCGCATCCCGAGTGTGTCGAAACTTTCTTCTGGTCTAGTCGACGGGCATCACTTCGCTGATGCTGAAATTGGCGAAACGAACGTTCTCCTCGTCAGGGCGCAGGTTGTCCCAATCAAGTATCGAACGATAGATGCCCCACTTCGGGCGGACGAAATGGCTGGCGTCTTCGCCGCGCCACAGGTCGAGGCCGGTCTCGTCGATATTGAAAATGACTTCGCCGTCGTTCATTCGCGTAACGATGAGACGCAGGTCGGCGGAATCGGCAAATGTCACACGGCAATAGGCTTCGAGCCATTCACCGGTCACCATGCTCCAGTTCTGCCGCTCGAGAATGGTATCCACCTGCAGTGGGCTGTACCGAACTTCAATACCGTCTTCCCCGCTGCGCTCGGCGCCGGAAATTGTCAATATCGGGTGACTGTCTTCGCCGCCAACGGCTTTCAACTGGAAGAAGTGCGAGAACCTCGTCGATACTTCCATGTCGGTATTGATTCTGAACTTCCACCGATAGATAAACGTCTCGTTTTCATAACCCTTGACCGCTTCCTCCGACTGGTCGTAGGTCTTGATCTCGTTGCGCTGCCGATCATCGTTTTCGACGCGGTCGCGATCGATGTCGATGTCGCGGTGGATGATGAAGACAAAGTGATTGCCGATTTCCGCGTCGAAGTCTTCGTAGATATGCTTCACGCCGGGGTGGTTGATCGGGTACAGATCAGGCGTTTCGATTGGGCCCGGAATGTAGGTACCACCAAAGTCCCTGATCAGGTCGTAGGCGTCCAGACCCGACATGTCGCCGTCCGCATCCAGCGTGCGGGTGGTGAGTACGGTGAAGGCCTGTGTATCGACGACCGATACCGGCGGAGGTGGCGGAGTAGTGCCGCCGCCCGAGAGAGTCGCTCCGCCGCCTCCCGAGCTGCATGCCGCCAATGCCAATGCCAACGCCACTGCGGCAAAGGCGCCTACAGCGCTAGTGGGTGAATTAGTCGTGGCTAGTTTCAAGTTCGTAAAAAGTAACCTGGTCAAAATCAGTCCCGGTTCCGGTGTTATTCTGTGCATAAGCGCCGGCCTTGAAATACATCCACTCTTCGGGGACGTCATAGCCACTGCTCTGTTGCCGCATATCCACGTAATTGTGACCGATGATGGGTCCGGCACTGTCACCGCGCCTTAAGATGACATCAATGCGAGCATCCTGTTGCGTGATCTCATAGGAGAAAATTTCATTCAGTGCAATGCCGTTTTCCGGGTTCTCATCATCAGCAGGCGCATTGTCCAGGTTGCTGTTANCAGGACCGAGCACGGGGAAGTAGATGTCATCCGAGTTACGGATCTCATGTGCAAAGTAGACGAAGCCGCGCTCGTTCTCAGGGTACTTTCGATAGTACAGGCGTATGGGTTCATCGCCTTCAGCGTGAATTTGCCCGATGATGACTCGGCCAACCTGATTGCGATCGCCCGTTTCGGTGACGTGATTGACCGCGAGCGTGCCGCGCAGCACACCGTTACGTCCCCCTACCGTTATTCCCGGATCCGGTTGATAACCCAGCAACCAGTTGTTTTGGTTCACCCCCCGTGTACTGATACTCGTATCGCCGCGGCGCAGCATCTCGCGCAATTCCGAACGGGTGTAGCTGGTGTTAGCGGATGTTTTAGCGCCATCAATCGTCGAGCGAAAGACCATGCCGCCATCAGGTCCGGTGAAGAAGAACCCGTCCGTGAAGCCGTTGTCCAGATCGGTTTCACTTGCGGTGTCCGAGATACCATTGCCGTCAAGATCCGCTGGCGTATCCAGCTTCCAGCTGATCAGTTCGAAGTTCGATCCTGGAGGTAGCGCCGGGTTCAGTGCGAAGTCTGATGCATCTACATTTCCGCTTTCGAAAACCGCCGTTGCTGTATCCAGTGTGCAACCGAAAGCGGTGCCTTCAATTATTGAGTTGTCCAAGTTCAAGGAATTTCCGTGGTTTTCGATACGAATATACTGTGCTGCCGTATCGGGCGTGTCATACCGTTCAAAACCTTCGGTCTCGCCAGAGGATTGTTGATTAGCCAGCAATGACTCGAAATTTACGCCATCTTCGGATGCAAAAACGCTGAAAGAGGCAATGCGTTGATGCCCGGCGAACCATGCAATTCCGACTTCCCGGACCAAATACCGCACACCCAGATCGAAGGTGATCGTTATCGAGTCACCTGTAGTCTCCCAGCGCGAAGCGGGATTCAGGTTGTCATCAACAGCCATATCCGGCCCGTTTCCTGCTCCGCTCATGCCCTCGTCCGCAGCAGCAATCACGTTGATGAGGTGATTGCCGGCGCACGATGACGGCGGGACGGGGGGAGGTGGCGTAGGTGGGATAGTGCCGCCAGTCGAACTTGATGATCCGCATCCTGCGACAGCAAGCAGGCCGGCTACTAAAATGACTCGATGACTCATTTTCCCTCGGACTTTCTCATTGGATCGACAGAGCGGGCCAGTTGAATTCGCCGGAAAGCTACAGAGACGTAATCGCCATTAGCTTTGTCCATTGCCCAGTCTCCCGTGCCTGCACAGGCGGGGTACCACATTGCAGGGTCATCATTCGTGCTGCACTGGTTGTATGCGCCCGCTTTGAAGTACATAGCATCGCCCGAGTAGCCTTGAGGGTGATCTTTATCGTCGACCTTTCCGTAAGCATCGACATTATTCGACAGGTCGATCTGATACTTGACCGTCTGCGACGGATCAGTCGTTCTAAACGTGAGGTACATGATGTTGCCATGTACATTAATGTTGTAGTTGAACAACTGACCGAGCGCTATGCCCTTTTCACCCGGGTCTTCGGGGTTATCCCAGGTGTTCCCCCAAACGGGGTAAGCGATGTCTGTCCTGTCGGGATTGGTTTTCTCCAGATTTCTTTCATAGGTCCAGAACACCGAACCGGTTTCATGGCCAGGCCATTTCTTATAGAAAATCTTGATGGGCTCGTTGCCCCAGCCAAAACCCTTGCCTTTCTTTATTACACCGTCATCCTTATCGGCATGAATTTGCCCAACAACGACCGAGTAGGCCGGTTTCTTGTCGGCGTGTTTGGCGTTTTCCGCGACATGCAGCACTCTTAGCGTGGCCTCCAATTGCCCACCGACGTCAGCAAAGGTCTTCGCCCCGCGATGTACCCCGAGCACAAAATTGTTCAGGGGGTCGTGGGTTCCAATCTTGGTGTTTTTGCCGCGAAACATCTGGCGCAATTCACTTCGAGTGTTGGTGGAGCTTGCAGTCGTTTTAGCTTTGTTGGGCGCGGCGAACACCAGGTACCCATCCGGATCAAGATAGAAAAAATCCGGATGAGAATACCTGTGCATCGATCCGACCTTGATTTCGTCGACTTTGCCGTCGTTGTTCTCATCCAAAGGAAGCGTGAGTTTCCAGAATCCCAGGTCGAACTTGTCGGCGGGGTACTCGGCGTAGGACACCGATGAAATCAATAGGGCTGACACCAAGCTAGCCGACAAAAAACGAAGTAGCATAATCGCGTTCCTGATCAATAGCTTTGGATGCCGTTTCCTAGAGCTTGACCCTTACACCGAGGAAAAAGCGTGGCCCATAGGAGAGCGCTTGAAGAACATTGCCCTGAACGGCACGGTAGTCGATACGTGGTTCATCAAGAATGTTCTTGGCCTCCAGAGTCACGTCAGTATTATCGAACAACTTGTAACGCACTTTCAGGTCCAGCCTTTCATTGTCATCGGTGTAGCGAATCCGACCTTGAGTGTCTCGTGTGTACTGCTGATAGTAATTAGACCGCGTTTTGTAGAACGTTTCGACGTTCCATTTTTCGTTGCCCCAGTACAGTTGCGTCGAAGTCACGTGTTCGGATAAACCAAAGAGGTTGGCGGGCGGGAGAATACCGATCAACGGCGTCTCCGTGACCTCCCCTGTTACCTGGTCGGCCGTTACGCGCATACCATCACCACCGAACTGGTCTTCAAACTCGAAATCAGAATCAGCATAGTTGTAGCTGAACTTTCCGCCGAACCCGCTCCAGAACCCCGGCAGGTAATCAAACGAGTGCGTCAATGTGAGCTCAAAGCCCTTGATCGTGCTGTCTTCATCGCTGATCTGCGTGGTTTCAACCCACCCCTGGACATCGTTGCCATCAAGACTGAAAGTCTCGAGTTGGGCAACGTTCTCGAATCCACCGTTGAACTCCTTCCAGTAGATCGCACCGGCAATCATGGTGTCGTTGTTCGCATACCATTCCAGGCCCAGGTCAAGGTTGGTCGACAGAATCGGCTCGAGGTAGGGGTTGCCCGTAGCCGTGATTCCATTGATCGCTTCAGCCAGCGTAGCGAATGGGTTATTTTCATCATCCCTGGTTACGACCGATCGGCCATTACCATATGCGTTGGGGTCCGGGCGAGACATGCCCCTGAAGATGCCGCTTCGCAGGATCAGGTCATCATTCAGGTCCACGATCAGCGTCAAGCTGGGGAGAACCTCCTGGTAGTCGTTCTTCTGCGTGTCGGTTTCGAAACCATCAGCAGCGGGGTCTTCTGAAACGAGATACCCATCGACAACCTGCTCCACGAGGATTGGTGTCCGGTAGCCGACCGAGGTGATATCGGTATCGACAATGCGAACGCCAAAATTACCTCTTACCGGATAGTCGCCCCATTCCGTATCAAAGTCTGCCTGTACATAGAACGACAGCGTGTCTTCCGTTACATCGTTGGTTCCGCCCGTAATGCCATTTTGAAACTGTATTCCGGACAAACCACCATAGTTTACTAACCACGCGTTGGCAGCACATTGAAAGTCAAAGGTCGCAAACTCGCTTACTGCCGTACCGCTGCTGGCGTTGGTTATGAGTTCCCCGTCCCTGACATTTGACAGGAAATTTGATTCCGGGAAGTTTCGATTGGCACAGGCCAGTACGTTGCCTAGTACAGCATCCGTCACAGCGTTGTCCGCACCACCATTGGGCGTTGTTAGGTCCCCGACCTCAAACAGGCTTTCACCTCGTTCGTTTCTCAATCCACCCCGCGTGAAATACTCCATGCTGGACGATCGCACTCCCGCTTTAACGGTGTGTATGGCGCCCGAATCTCGCGCCCAGACCAGGTCCGCGCGCAAGGCATCCAGCGTATTGTCACGAATAATCTGACGTGCTCGGATTCGACCACGGTTCGCCGCATTGAAGTAGCTTGGGTCAGTAACTTCGAAGCCGTTGCCACCATCGTCAAGAATAGTGGCAATTCCAGCGCCTGAACCCTGGTTCACATCCAGTTGAATGGGGAAATAATAGCTGCCACCGTTGACAGTATTATCGTCAGATGCCGCCAGCCGAAGCTCTATATCAGTCTCGGTTCGAGTCGTTTCAGAAGAGGCGTAATCAACGATCAAGCTCAGGCTGTCAGTCAGAGCGTAGTCAAAATTGATTCCGTAGCCTTCATATTCTTCAAGTCGCTGAAAATCAGTTGTATATGAATAAAACTGAGAATCAAAAACTGAGGAATAAATTACGCCGGTCGCCGGATCGGAGGTTAGCGCGGACACATTTCTCTGCGCGTTTGCCAATTGCATATCCTTGCGCATTTCCCGTTGGTCACGTTCGGAATATTGGAAATCAAGAGTGACATCCAGGCGATCATTGGGTTGCAACTGAACGCTTCCAAAGACTGCCTCACGCTCGTCATCTGTCGTATTCTGACGATAGCGATGATCTCGTGGAATATAGGCAAAAGGAATATCGTCGACCGAATTATAGGCGGGGTTAGAGTCAATCAAGTCTTGAATCTCGGAATTGCTGACGCCTGCTGCACCGTCATAACAACGAAGGCTACTGCTATTAATGGCAGTCGGCAACGCGTCGGCATCAAATGAACTCAACTCACAGGCTTCCAGCCGACCGCCACCTGACGTTGTATGGTATTCCTGCTCCGGGTTCGTTTCATCCCTTACCTGTAGACCAAGAGAGACGCCAAGACGTGCGCCACTGTCGAAATCAAACTGATCGATGTACGCAACCGTCGCGCGTGATCCAAAATCCTGGCCACCTTCGATGTTTGTCTCATCAGGGCTATGCGCGAGCTTCACGTTTGCCTGCAGTAAGCGCTTTCCATAGTCCAGTGGTTTCTTTGTGTCCAGGTGTACCTGGCCACTGACGGCCCCCTCGATATATTCAGCTGATTGCGTTTTATGAATCGCAATCTTGTTGAACATCTCAGAAGGGAAAATGCTGAAGTTTACGGCACGGTTACCACCACCATTCGTAGCTTCCCGGCCATTTACCACTGTCGTTCCCAAAAATGGCCCTAAGCCCCTGACAGAAAGTTCCGTTGCGCCTCCATTTTCGCGGTGAGAAGTGGCGCCGGTAATCGTTTCGAGTGCGGCACCTATCGACAGCGCTGGAATATCGCCGATTTCCTCAGCAGACAATCCATCTACTATTTGTGTGGAGTTACGTTTGAGGTCGATCGAGCGTTGCACAGTCGCTCTGGTCCCAACAACGACGACCTCCTCAATCGCTTCATCAGTTGAATTATCGGATTGATCGGTCTCCTGAGCAGAAATTGCTGCACTTGCGATCAAAGCCAGGCTTGCGGTCAATATTGCACTAAGTTTCTTTTGCAGCAGCATCTTAATTCTCCACTCCAACTGTCGCCTCGGATGTATTTGAATGATAAGGCGAAGCAGCGTTGTCCGTGTCAAGCGAATCGCCATCCAGATAAGACTCGAAGTCATCCGCGAATACTTCTGTAGTACCCGCCGTATCGGAGTAAATAGCCAGTTCATCAACACTGAATATGCCCGTCGCCAACCGGGTTCCACCATTGTCACCAAACCGGAATGCAACGTGTGTCACGCCATTGAAGGCGCTGTTGTCCGTTGTATAGGGAGCCAGACTGACACCACCCACCGTTATCGTGACCTCTGGAGTCGTCGTTGCCGGGTCACCCGCGTACTCCCAGGTAATGACCACATCCATAAAGCTATCCAGCACATGTGGCAGCGTAGACGTATCGATAGTGTCCGGACTTCTCACACCAAAGCTGTCATCCCGGATACGGAAATCGAGAATCGCGCCATCGTTATTGGTATTGGAGTTAAACAAGGTGATGAAGGCATCACCATCCCCCAGGGTATCGTCCAGTCTTTTCACAGCAACTTCCACACGACCAGCCAAAAGCGGGCCGGCGGCATCCAGCGCATATCTCAACTCACCGGTATCAGTGTCAAGCGTATCAACGATCTCGGCAATCTTGTTGCCAGGAGTGCCAGGACCACCTTCTTCTGGTTCAGCTCCCACCGTTGCCTCGGAAGTATTCGAGTGATACGGCGACGCACCGTTGTCCGTATCGAGCGAATCGCCCACCAGGTAAGACTCGAAGTCGTCAGAGAAGGCTCTGGTCATTCCATCTGTATCGGAGTAAATCGCCAGCTCATCAACACTGAATATGCCCGTTGCCAAGCGCGTGCCACCATTGTCACCAAACCGGAATGAAACATGTGTCACGCCATTGAAGGCGTTGTTTGCCAGTGTAAATGGAGCAAGACTGACACCGTCCACCGAAATCGTGACCTCTGGAAGCGTTGTTGCTGGATCACCACCCGGGTACTCCCAGGTAACCAGCACGTCCATGAAGGCATCCAGCGTATGAGGAAGCGTGGTCGTATCGACACCGGCTGGGCTTCTCACTTCAAAATTGTTATCCCGGATACGGAGGTCGAGAATTGCGCCATCGTTATTGGTATCTGAGTTAAACAAGGTGATAAACGCATCACCATCCCCAAGGGTATCGTCCAGTCTTTTCACCGCAACTTCCAGACGACCTGCCACAAGCGGGCCGTCGGCATCCAGCGCATATCTCAACTCACCTGTATCAGTGTCGAGCGTGTCAACGATTTCGGCATGCTGATTACCAGGAGTGCCCGGACCGCCTGCTCCAGGAATGGTCTCCACAGTGGCTTCAGATGTATTTGAGTGATAGGGCGAAGCACCGTTGTCTGTGTCAAGTGAATCGCCATCCAGGTAGGACTCGAAGTCATCAGAGAAAACTTCAGTAAAGCCCGCTGTATCGGAGTAAATAGCTAAGTCATCAACACTCACTTTTCCTGTGTCCAGACGCACTCCACTATTGTCGCCGAACCGGACGGAAACGTGTGTCACACCATCGACAGCATTGTTTACCGGTGTAAATGGGGCAAGACTGACACCATCCACTGATATTGTGACTTCTGGCAGTACGTTTCCTTGCAGGTACTCCCAGGTAATCCGCACATCCATGAAGGCGTCCAGCGTATGTGGAAGCGCAGACGTATCGATAGTGTCTGGGCTTCTCACACCAAAGCTGTCATCCCGGATGCGGAAATCGAGGATTGCGCCATCGTTATTGGTAGCTGAGTTAAACAAGGTGATGAAGGCATCGCCATCCCCAAGAGTATCGTCCAATCTCTTGATCTTTAATTCCACTCGCCCTGCCGTAAGCGGGCCATTGGCATCCAGCGCATATCTCAACTCACCTGTATCACCGGCATCCGTATCAATAATAACGGCTACCTTGTTTTCGCCAGATGGAGCAGCGCCGCCGACGCCATTGATGGTAATCACCAGGTCAGCAGTGGTGCCGTCAACCGATGAAATCTGAATGGTGTCCGTCAACCTGTCGCCCTGAACCATCGCTGCGATAGTTGGGTCCGTTGTGTCGAGCGTGTATTCCCACGCGCCGGATGGCAGGATCGAGAACGTTCCGTACTGGGTGGCTGTCGCCGTCTGCTCGACGAGCATGTCCTCACCCGGATCAGGATCAATGACGGTCACCGTATCCATTAATACGTCGGTGCTGTCGCTATCGATGGCGCCCACCAGATTGAAGAAAGCAGCTGGTGTCGATCCGCCGCCTGCGCCGACATCATAGACTGAAACAACTGCGTCGACTGAACCAGCATAAGTCGCGGAGCCAGAGAACGAATCCCCAACGAAGTACCCTTCGAAATCGTCCGCGAATACCAGGGTTGTCCCAGCGGCGTCGGAATAGATTTCAACGTTATCGACATAGAAAGAGCCGAAAGGAATGACCGTACCGTTGTCGCCAAAGCGCCACTGGACACGCTCAACGCCCTCCGCGAACCACGCGTCGAGCGTGGTGAAATCGGGGTCTACAACCGCTGCAGTTGAGAATGCCCCTCCACCCAGCACTTCGCCATTAATCAGGATCGTGATCTGATTGGCTTGTGCCATGTCCCACATGATCTCAATGTCGTACCACTCATTGGGTGTGAACGGCGCTTCGATGATACCGCCAGGGTAGGCAGCGCTGTCCGTGTTGCGGACAAAGAACCTTGGGGCTCTGGCGCTTCCATCAGCGTTGGTACCGTTTCCTTGTATACGCAGGTCAACCAGTGATTCCGAAGAGCTGCCAGAAGAGCCATATAGCGTGATGTACGCGTCTTTATCGTTGCCATCGTTCGCAAGGGCCTCAGTCTTCAAGAATGAAAATGAAAGTGTTCCTTGCAACTGATGAGGATCCAGGTCGAGTCTTAATTCACCCGTGTCGCCGTTAATGGTGTTGGTGATTTCAGCGACTTGTGTCAGCGCTGCAATACGCATGACGAAATTGGCCGTTGTGCCGTCTTCGGAGACAAGCGCAATGATGTCATTGACAGATTCACCAACTCCCAGGCCGGCCACTGTTGCATTAAGTGTATCCAGGGTGTAGGTCCAGGCGCCGTCCTCGGCGATGCTGAATGTCCCGTAAGTGGTTTGCACATCGGTTTGCGCAATGACCCGGTCTTCACCAAAGTTAACATCAGTAACGGTGACATTACCTGTAAAAGGCGCTACCTGGTCATTGGGAATCGTGGCGTTCAAGCCGTCAAAAACGGCTGGTTCTGGCGTGTTATTGATTGCGCTCAGCACGGTCGACAGAGCATCGGCATCCAGGTTGCCAGCCACCGCCGAAGTGCCCAAATCTACGCCCGCCGCGTTAAAGGTATCCAGCGAGGACTGAGAGAATGTCCCATCAGCTAAATCGGCGCCGAGACTGTTGATTATCTCCGCCGCTGAAGCGCCAGCGTCGGTCTCGTCCACTTGAGAAATCAGAGCCAGCGCTGTCGCATATCTTCCCGCTTCATCATTGCCAGCGGGCGTCGTCACCAGGTTTGTTGGCACGATTCGGGTAATGTCACCAAAAACGCCAAAGCTAATGCTAACAGCGGCGTTATGTGTAGTAATTGCCGTGTTCAGATCACCCGCCGCTTCAGCAAGCTGGGTAGCAATCTCTGTTAATGGCGAAACAGTAAAAGTAAGGTTGCCGTCAACGTTGACGAGCGCTCGGGTAGGAGGCGCATCGAGTACGCCACCAGTCGCCTCATCGATATAGGTTCCGCCAGTACAGGAGATTAGCGCTGTTCCATCAACGGGAATCAGCTCACCGAAGCTCACTACACCACTCGCGGTTGTGCCCGAAGCCAACGCCGTGGTCGCTGCGACACCGCTGGCATCGACAGCAGAGATTTCACAAGAGGCCCCGTCGACTAAACCATGAACGAAGAGCGCTCCGAGGTTAAAAGCGGCTTGAATAGCAGCAGGTCCGGATTCGACCGTCTCGCGAAGACCTGAACCATCGGTATACCGAATAATCACAGTAACGGATTCACTACCCTCGTCCTGGGTAAGCGTGTAGGACGAGGAAGTCGCACCTGGAATCGCATCGCCATCTGAGTACCACTGATAGCTCTCAGTGCCAGACTGAACGCCATCGCCATCCGATATCGATGCCGACAGGGTTTCGCCTACGACGGCGTCACCGCTGATGCTCGCGACCCCGTTAGAGCCCTGCACTAGAGCGGTATCACTCCTATCGCTGCCGCAGCCGACGAGCGTCGTAAATAGCGCAGCAAATAAAAAGAACTTGAAATTCATTTCGATATCTCCCGATTGCGGAGTGCGGTTCATTGCCGACTGACAAAACGTCACGACGTCTAAGCCGCGGTTCATTTATTGGTATGTATATTATCTAACAGCTGGGCCGCTAATTTGGTATTACCAATAGTTAATTATGCGCCTATTTCAATGGATAAATCAACTGTCAGGAGCGCGCAACATGGAATCGCGATTTCCAGTCCGCGGAGCCCGAGTAGTGGCGTAAATGTTACACTGCGCCTCTCTAGAGGTGGTCATACCAATTGTGTGTATGACCCGAAAATTGGTATGACCAATGAGTGAGCTGAAGATGGAGTACGACAATGAGTGATTCGGGCATGTTCGATCTCAATGGCAAAGTGGCGCTCGTAACCGGTGCGACTCATGGGCTCGGGATGGCGATGGCCAAGGGCCTCGGAGCTGCGGGCGCGCGCCTGGTCATTAACGGCAACTCATCGCGGGAAAAAATCGACAATGCTGTGGCAACGTATAAAGACGCAGGATTCGATGCCGCCGGCTTTCGCTTCGATGTCACGAACGAGAGCGAAGTGGAGGCGGCCGTCGAGGAGATAGAGTCCGGTGTCGGACCGATCGATATTCTCGTCAATAACGCCGGTATTATTCGCCGCGTTCCGCTACTGGACATGCCGCTCGACGAATGGGAATTGGTTGTAACGACCGACCTCACCAGCGTTTTCATCGTGTCCAAGGCTGTCGTTGCGCGCATGGTGAATCGGCGCGGAGGCAAGGTCATCAACATCTGTTCGATGATGAGCGAGCTTGGGCGTGACTCGATTGGGGCATACGCTGCGGCGAAAGGCGGCCTGAAGATGCTGACGCGCAACATGGCGACGGAATGGGCGCGACACAACATTCAGGTCAATGGCATAGGTCCCGGCTACTTCGCCACCGAGCAAACCAAGCCAATCAGGGTCGACGGACATCCGTTTAACGACTTTATTGTCGGCCGTACGCCAGCGGGGCGGTGGGGCGACCCGGAAGACTTACAGGGTGCCGCCATTTTTCTGGCATCAGCGGCGAGCGACTTCGTGAATGGTCAGATAATTTATGTTGATGGCGGGATACTCGCGACCATAGGCAAGCCAGGTAACGAGTAGCACACGCGGTTCGCGGCACTCCCTGGTATTGCTGACCTATTCGTAAACGATGTTCTCGACTTCGTATTCGCTATTGTTCGTCCGCATTTCGTCAGTATCTTTCATCATGACATCTTTAATCTTCGTGATGGGCTCGCCATTGGTCAGGTAAAGCTCGAGCGGGGCGCTGCTGTTCCAGTTCGAATTGGAGATATGCAGTTTCTGTACGCCGTGGAACTTGAGTGAGGCCCCGGACTTGTTGCGACTACCGAGTCCCGTATTCGTGAATTCGTTTCCTTCGACAACAACGATTGGTCCGAACGTACTTTCATCGGTGCCACCTCTGTAGATGTTGGCTACCGATCCCTGAATATCCGTGAATTTGCTGTCCTTGATAATGACGTCTTCGACGTTGTAGATACCCAGATCATCCAGCTCTTTATCCAGGGATAGAATCGACCCAGTGATATTGGTCATCTCTGTATCGAGAATCTCGATCGAGTTAGCGAACGTGTTCTTGTACACCTTGAGGAAATCGAAGCTGTGATTCACATCCAGATCGGTGACCTTGCAGTTGCGGACCGCCAACGAATAATTGCGATTCATCGAATACCGGCTCGTGCTGATGACATTGTTGCCGGCCTGGTCGGGAGACTCTGCCCCGTCAATCCACAGGTTCTCCAGTTCCAGGGCGCCCCCGTTTTCCAGGATAAAGAAGCTCAGTTTTTCGGAACGGACAATTGCTTTGTCGCCACTCTCCGTCTTTATCGTGATCGGGTGATCGATGACGGCGTATTTCGTTAGCAGGTACTCACCTCCGTTCTCGAGGAGTAGCGTATCGCCCGCTTTGCTGCTGTTTAGTGCTTCCAAAATCGTGTTCGTGCCGGCCTCGACCAAATGCGTGCCGCCGCTTTGGAAAGTCGGGAGATTGTCAACTTTCGGATAGTAGTTCGCTCCGGCATCTTCCTTGGCGACCGGCAATTTGACTTCGCCAAACTCAATGTCATCGATTAACGATTGGGCCGGTACGAGCAGTCCGTTTTCATTTTCTACGACGGAATAGGGTGCTTTGCTGAAGCCGTTCTCGACCGGAACGTCGGCCTCTTCATTCAGCACGTTTCCCTCAAAGCTGATGCCGGAAATATCGTCGTAGACAGTAAAGGGACTAAGGTTCGTTTTGCTCATGAACAGATTGTTATGCATCGACGAACCGACAGGCGAAGCCGAACGCTCGGCGTCGCTGCCTGCACACAACTGAATATGGTCACTGTCGACAACGATGTTGTTGTCGATATGTGAATCAACAACCGGGTCGTAACGATTGATCGGCCCATTGGGAACGCCATTCATGACGACGAGCGCGCCGCGGAATCGATGGCCGGTCAGACCGTACATGTAATTGTTCCGGACGGTCTGATTCTCATTGATAATTCGAATGCCACCCGTGTTGGGCACCCTGTTGCCCAGGAAATAGTTGTTTTCAACAAGCGTGAAATGACCATGACGCATGGTCAATGTACCCGGGCTCTCGAAGAACACGTTACCTCGAATCTCGTTGCCACAGGATTTGCTTGAGATGATTTCGAGTTCACCACCGGTCCGATCAAAGTAGTTGTATTGAACAACCGTATTGGAGTATTCCCTCGAATAGTGACTTGTCCCGATTCTGAGCGTCTCACCACCATTCGAGCCGAGAGCTTGTCGCGGACCAAAATAGTTGTTTTCAATGACATGGCCGTTTTCCTGGCTGGCTTCCGTCGTCATTTTCACGGCCAGCGTAACTCCTCGGTTCCCTTTGCCAATCAACGAGTTATGATCGAATCGGTTGTTCTTGCCGTAGATAGCTACCCAGGTATCAGAGTCGTGTCGCTCCGGGTTGCTGAAGTTATCAATGACCGTATTGGTCACCCGTGAATGATTCGCCAGCTCCTCCTTTGACGTTCGAAAAGAGATGACTTCACTCGTAGGCGTAAACCCGTCTTTGAACACCAAACCCGAAACGATGATGTGCGAGCCGGAGAAACTGAGATTGGATTGACCGCTTATGATCACCTTGCCCGGTTCTTCTGCCGTCAGTCTGATTGGCTTGTCCGGCAGACCTTCTGCCTTGAGCTTGAATTCGACGTCGGTCCACGTGCCGTTCGCGAGAACGACCTTGTCACCTGGTTGCAGTGTCGCGACTAATTCATCGAATTCTTCGATGGTCCTTACGAGATCGGGATTTGCATTCTGTGTGCATGATGCAAGTGTCAGGATTAGTACAAAGGGGACGAAGCGCAAATTGGAGGTGATCCGCATGGTACATACTCGCAGTTTTGTGTTGAATCTATCGGGGCATTGCTGTCGTCGTGAGCTTCGCGCGCTGACAACCTACCTCTGCACACGCCCCGATGCGTCGCCGCCCATCAAGTGCTCGACCTCGGTAACCGATACCCGGTTGAAGTCGCCCAATATCGAATGTTTGAGGCAGCTGGCGGCCACAGCGAACTCAAGCGACTCTTGACGATNCTGATAGGCGTTCAATCCGTAGATCAACGCCGAGGCAAANCTATCGCCGCCGCCGACGCGGTCGATGATGTCGGTAATCTCGTAACGTCGCGACAACCGAAAACCTGCTTCATCGCGTAGACACGCAGACCAGCCATTGCGGTCGGCACTGTGGGATTCTCGAAGAGTAATCGCGATAACCGACATATTCGGGAATTCGCTCAGTACCTTTGCACTTAACGCCTCATATTTTGCGGTGTCGAGTTCGCCGCTCTCGACATCTACATCCACAGTGATACCGAGTGATTTCTGGCAATCTTCCTCGTTGGCTATGCCGACATCGACAAATTTGACGAGATCGGTCATCACCTCGGGCGCTGTCTTGCCCCATTTCCAGAGTTTGCCGCGGAAGTTAAAGTCGCAGGAGACGGTGACGCCTGCCTGCTTAGCGGCTTTTACCGCCTCCATGCTTAGATCCGCCGCCGACTCACTAAGAGCTGGCGTGATACCCGTAATGTGGAGCCATTTAGCGCCGTCAAAGATCTTCGGCCAGTCGAAATCGCCCGGTTGCGCCTCGCATATGGAAGAGCCCGCCCGGTCGTAGACGACTTTCGACGGTCGTTGATTGGCGCCCGCTTCCAGGTAGTAGATGCCGACTCGCTCCCCAGAGCGCCTGATATGCGCCGTTTCGACACCAAATCGTTGCAACTCGCGTACAGCCGATTCACCGATGTCATTTTCCGGCAGTGCGCTGACGAAGCCGGCGTTGAGACCGTAATTCGCCAGTGCAACCGCAACATTCGCCTCACCGCCGCCAAATGTGGCTTCGAACGTCGGTGACTGAAAAAAACGCTCGTGGCCGGGCGTCTTCAGACGCAACATAATTTCGCCGAAACTGAGAAAGTCTGACATAGTTTAGCCTCTTACTTCCCTGGCAATCGCCAGCGCCTCGCTGGCTAGAGCCGTGATCTGATTGTAGTCACCGTCCGCAATCGCTTTGGCTGGCGTCAGCCAGCTGCCGCCACAGGCCAATACCGCCGGCATTTGCAGATAGTCCTTTAGATTGGCTGTCGAGACGCCGCCGGTCGGCATGAATACGACGTCGCGAAATACCGAGGCAAGCGCCTTGATCATCGAGGTGCCGCCTGCTTGTCCGGCTGGGAAGAACTTGAGTATGCGCAGACCCATATTCCAGGCCTGTTGCGCCTCAGTCGCTGTTGCGACGCCCGGAATAATGGGTATCGACAAGTCCCTCGCCGTCGACACAACGCTCTCGTGTAAGCCTGGTGACACGATGAATTTTGCGCCCGCGGCGACGATTGTCTTGGCGTGTTCCGAGCTAAGCACAGTGCCGGCGCCAACATGGGCGTCGGGAACCTCTGCAGCGATCGCTGCAATGGCATCGGCTGCCGCAGCAGTTCGCATCGTGACTTCGATGATCGGCAGGCCTCCAGCGACCAGCGCTTCTGCGACCGGTACGGCCTTGTTAGCATCATCAATGACAACGACTGGCACCACAGGGACTTTTTCGAGCATTGATTTCATGAACTGAGTGTCGTCCTTGTCATGAGAGGAACAACCCGCCGTTGATGTCGACACTGTTGCCCGTCAGGAAACTGGATTCATCCGATGCCAGGTAAGCGACCAGGTCCGCAACTTCCTCAGCTTCGCCTTCCCGACGCAACGGCGTACCGGCAGCCACGTTGGTACGTACGGCATCTTTAGTGAACTCATCATGGAACGTCGTGGCGATCATGCCCGGGCAAACACAGTTGACTCGGATATTTTGCGGTCCCAGCTCCTTCGCCATAGCTCGCGTGAACGTCATCACAGCACCTTTAGACATCGCGTAGGCGGATGCGCCCGGTCCGCCACCGTCGCGACCGGCCAGTGAAGCGAAGTTGATGATGGCACTTCCACTTCCCATGTGAGGAGCGACACTTTTCGTTGTCAGGAAGGTACTGTTGACGTTGAGTTTCATCACGAAGTTGAGGAACTCTTCATCCATTTCCGCCAAAGTCTTACGCGCAACGAGTCCGCCCACTACGTTGACGAGGATATCGATCCCGTCGCCAAAGGCCTTTTGTGTGGCTGTGACCAACTTTTCAACATCAGCAGCTTCGGTCATGTCGCCTTCAACCAGGATTGCCGTGCCGCCGGCATCCGTGATTTCCTTCACGGTCTCAAGGCCTTGCTCCTTGTTTCGGTAGCTGTTCACGGCGACTTTCGCGCCAGCTGCAGCGAGCTTGATCGATACTGCCTTGCCAATGTCCCGGGATCCACCGGCGACGATGGCAACTTTTCCTTCAAGCGTTTTCATTGCGATTTCCTTTGTCAATTTTTTTAAGCAGAGCTACCCGATCTCGGGCTAAGAGGATGAATTTTTCCACAGAGGACCCAGACGGAGAGGACAGTCATGATGGCCAGTCCTGCGCCGACGGCAAACGCGGGCGCATAACTATTCACAGTAATTACCGGAATCAGGAAGTTCAGCAGGACGACAGCAAGTTTCGCAGCGGTTCCCGCAAAGCCGGCGAGCGAGCCAACGGACTCTCCACTATAAAAATCACTCGGCAGCGTCTGGATGTTCCCAACAGCAGTCTGGAACCCGAAGAGAATCAAGGCCATCAGCAACACGGCGGTCAACGGGGTTGAGGCCTTAATCGTCAACAGGAGGCAAACGAGCATGATGAGACCACCAAGGCCGATGACGAACTTCCGTGTCCTGTTAACCGACCAGCCGGCCTTAATCCTGTTTTGCGCCAACAAGCCGCCGAACCAGGCGCCGAACATGGCGCCGACGTATGGAACGGCCGCATACTTCGCGATTTCGGCGACGCCGAAGCCATAGGTCTCATTCAAGTAGAGCGGCAGCCAGCCGACGAAGAGCCACCAGATTGGATCAAGAAAGAAGGAGGCCATGATGACGCCCCAGCTTTCTCTACGCGACAGGATTTCACCCGACGTCGGCGCGTATACGGCAACTTCGTCAGTCTCGAGGTTGCGCTGCCCGGTCAGGATGTATTCCCGTTCAGCCTCGCCGAGCCAGGGATGGCTCTCAGGCCCCGATTTGTAGATGATCAACCAAGGCACGAGCCAAAGCAGGCCAAGCACACCAATAATGATGAAGGTGGCTTGCCAACTACCGAACCAAATAAAAAGTAGCCCGACGATCGGTGCAGAGATTATGCCGCCGATGGCTGCGCCGGAATTGAAAATGCCCTGCGCGAGCGCGCGTTCTTTGATCGGAAACCATTCGGCATTTGCCTTGGTGGCGCCGGGCCAGTTCCCGGCTTCCGACACGCCCAGGAGCCCGCGGAACAGAGAGAACGTCATCATCGAGTTGGCGAAGGCGTGCAAAATGGTTGCCAGCGACCAGACACCAATGGCGAGGACGAAGCCGAGCCGCGTACCGATCCAGTCGAATATCTTGCCGAATAAGGTCTGACCGAACGCATAGGCGAAAGTGAAGATGTTGATAATGATGGCGTAGTCGGTTTTGGTCAGGCCCAGCTCGACAGAAATCTCAGGCCATAGAACCGCGAGCGCACCGCGATCGATGTAGTTGATGATCGTCGCAAGCGCGACGAGGCTGACAACAACCCATCTGAAATTCTTAATTTTCAATATTCTGTGCTCTCTTCAAGAAAGTCTTCACGTACAGGACTGAATACGTCCAACAGCACGCCGGCTTTGCGGCAGACCGCACCATGATCAAGATTGGGGTGAATATAGAAGCTATCGCCAGGTCCGAGACGCTTTTCTACGCCGTCAATAAATACATCAAATTCGCCGCTCTCTACATAACTGGCCTGTGAGTGCGGGTGCGAATGGACGTAACCAACGGCGCCCACTTCGAACTCGACCCTTACCATCATGATCTGGTCGTTGTAACCGCAAAACTGTCGCTTGATGCCATCCCCGACTGACTCAGTCGGCGTAGCATCGCCAAACATAAAGGCCTCGCTTCTATGCTTCATGTGGTTGTTCCATCATGGGTCGGCGCCATCGATTGGTCGGGCCAGGTGGCGCAGTAGCCAGCAGTAGCACGTGCGACGATGGCCGCCGACTGAGTTGTTATCGTTTTTGATGTCGGACGGTTATTCACTGCCAGCAAGACTAGGCTGGGGCAATAAGATTGTCAACCAATAAGGCAGACCAGATGATGGGCCACCCGGTCTGATTGGTAGGACCAATGATCCGTGGTGGACAGGTATTTCGTCGGGGAGGCGGCGCCGGGGATGCTGGCAGCTCGGGAAGACTTTACTAACGCGACCTGTAAATCATCCGGAATCGGCCGTCTTTAGGAACCTCTGTCGACTCGCGGAAACTTGTTGCTGAACCTCGCGAAGTGCCTGCTCTTCCGTCACGTCGATCATTGATGCCAGCAGGCGTTTGAAGTGCTGCTGCATCGCGTCGCGGGCGGCACCAGGGTCGCGATTTTTCAGCGCCTCAAGGATTCCGGCGTGCTCCGAACCGCGAGACGTGGCGTCCTCGTTCGCGCAAATTGCGGCGTGCACCTCGCGGATCGACTCAACTTCTGTACGCATTTTCCAAAGGGTTTCAATGGTGTACACCACGGCAGCGTTCTTGGATGCAGCGGCGACGGCGAGGTGGAACTCCTGATCCGCCAGCTGCGAATCCGCTTCATCAGCCGGATCGGAACTCGACATCCTTTCAAGCAGGTCTTCCAACTGCCGCAAACTGGCATCGTCAATGTTGTGCGCAGCAAGTGCGGCGGCCTCGGACTCGAACAGGAGTCGCGCTTCCGTGAGTTCAAATGCGCTGACGCCCGAAACACCGTCTTTGCCTTTTTCCGACTGGTCTAACACGTACACACCGGAACCCGTCTTGATCCTTATGTGGCCAAGCGCCTGAAGGGCAATTTCCGCTTCCCGGACTGTGACGCGGCTTACGTTGAACCGCTCCGCAAGCTCTCGTTCGCCCGGTAGGCGACTGCCTGGGGGGAACGCCCCGTCGTCGATCAATTTCAAGATTTGATCGGCAACCGAATGATAGAGCCGCTTGTCTTTTGTCATGCGATTTTCTTCCAGATTTGTACAGGCCAATTGTCAGTCCTGTTCATAAACCAATGATTTACAGAAACGACGAGGATTACAAGTGCTTCTGCCGCGCCTGACGCTTCGCCCCCAAGATAAGGAAAGAGTAAGCGGTACTACCAATCAATGTCAATTGGAATAGCGAAACGGTTGACATTTGGGTATGACTCTTGCTACAAATTGGTTCGCAGCGCCTTACAAAGCCCGAATTACATACAGAAAGTAGCCGGTGTCGTATTGGCTACGCAGGGGAGAAACAGAATGAGTTGTCAACGTACTACCTTGTCGCTACTGCTAGCGGCATCTACGCTGGTTGTCGCGCCAGCTACCATTGCGCAAGACAGCGCAATCGAAAGTCAAGACGAGCCAATTGAAGAAATCATCATCGTTGGTATTCGGTCATCTCTTCAAAGCGCGTTACAAGAAAAACGTGGGTCCGATAATCTGGTTGAAGTTATTCAAACGGAAGATATTGGTAAATTACCTGACCAGAACCTCGCCGAAGTGCTAGAAAATATTCCTGGCGTACAAATTACGCGTGAAGCTGGTGTTGGTACTGGTGTACAGATTCGCGGTACAGGCTCCAACATTACTTTGATGAACGGAGTAGCTACCGTCGGATCTGGTAACGGGCGTACGGGTATCGACTTTGAAGATGTGGATGCCTCTATTATTTCAGCTGTTGAAGTTACCAAAGCACCTCAAGCCAAGACAATTGAGGGTGCCTTGGGTGGCGTGATCAATCTCAGAACTATACGACCTCTTGATTTGAATGAGACTTTGGGCTCTGTTCGTCTTCAGCTCGAAGAAAGCAGTCTCTCTGATGAATCGTCGGCTCCAAGATTCTCCGGTGCATGGGGTGATACATGGGATACTGACGCCGGTGAGTTTGGCGTGGTCATTAGTGGTAGTTACACTGAATCGGATGTAAGCCATTTTCGTCCTCGTACGGATCGTGACAACCTGACTATTTGTGTAGATCCAAATGACCCTGGCTTCGTGGCCCCAAGTACGTGTGACAATGTTCCAGGAGGGACAACTCACTTCTTAGGTGCGCAGTTCTTGAATCAGGTGCTGACTAACCAGGAATACGAAACCCAAAACCTCGCTATGTCTTTTGAGTGGGCGCCAAGTGATACATCGAAATGGTACTTTGATGCCATCCTCAATGATCAAGAGCGCCGTGAAGAGGGTCACCGAGCTCAAGCCTCTAACATCAGTAGGCTTCAGGGTAACTCTGATCATTCTGTGGATGCGCTTGGAAACCCAACCCCGGGTGACAATGCAAATTTCACCGGATTTCAAACATATGACCTGGGAACTATGCTGGGTTCAAATGGCTTGCAAGACCTAGGGTCTGCTACGTTAGTAACCCAGGGAACATTCACGCCATTCCAAGAGGAATCTACTTTATTTGCTGATGGTCGAGGTGCTCCTTTCCTGCGTTCTTCCAGTGATGCTTCTTCACGACTCACAGACAGCAAAATGTTTAGATTGGGTAATGAATTCATAATTAGAGACAATTTCAGCGGTAGCGCGGAAGTGTCCAGGGTTACTTCTGACTCGGTTGAAGCAAACCTTGATTACACGATGAACTTCATTAACCCAAATTCGTATATCTCAACGAATGGGAATTTTCTGCTAGATGGTGTCACTCCTGATCATCGCGATGAAAATGGTGTGCCATATATCTTCAATCTGGATGGTAATATCGCATGGGATATCAATTATGCTGATCCATTTGCGCCTACCCCTGAGCAGCTTTTAGATCCTTCTAACTATGTTAACGACTCTGGTGAGTATCGTAACAACACTAGAGACAACGAAGATACGACCTTGCGTGCTGACTTCACCTATGACCTGAATTGGGAGTCTATTTCGTCGGTTGATTTTGGAGTGCGTCACAATATCCGCACCTCGGAAAGGCGCAATACTCAAGCCTCATTCGGCAACAATTCATCCTTGAGCCGCAGTCTTAATGCTTCTTACATCAGTGATCTTCTAGTTGTAATGCCAGATAACTATGGTGATGGTACCGGCACTGATCTCTTTGTCAGTGGTCTTTTGATGCTTAACCCTGAGCTTGCAGCAAACGCTGCCGCAACTGTAGCTGCTATAAATGCGGCGCGTACGGCTCAAAATGCAGCCACTGCAGGAATTAGCACACCCATTGCGTTAATCGGTGATTTGCTTGAGAGAGAAGGAGAGTTCTTTGATATTGACGAAACCAGCACTGCACTTTACGCGCAAGCCAATTTTGAAGTAGGTATTGTCCGCGGTAATGCGGGTTTCCGATATGTTCAAACCGACCTTGATTCTACTGCAAACGTAAATGATGGTACTGGTTTTGAGCGAATCACTCAGAGCAATGACTATGACTTCCTACTGCCTCGTATAAACCTGGTTGCTGACGTAAGTGAAGATGTATTGGTTCGTTTCGCATATTCGGAAGATATTAGACGGCCAGACTTTGATAGCATATCGGCTTCTCGCACCTTTCCCGGATCTGGTGGTGTAAACAGTAATTCTGTAGGCGGTAATCCCTTCCTGCTTCCTGAAGAAGTTGAATCATTCGACATAGGCGTTGAGTACTATTTCGCCCCTGCGAGCGTCGTCAGTCTGGGTTACTTTAGTAAGAAACGTTCAGCGATTATTGATGATGCTGTAGATCTGCCGGATGAGACTGGTGGTCTTCGTGACGTCGTTGGTCCTGTGTGTGAGGGCGGCGGTATTTTCAGCCCGCTCACTGAATCTGGTATCTTCGGTAATGGTGAAACGGGTGTCTGTGTGGGTAACGCAACAGAATTCAACACATCCGAATCAACTACGCAAAAAGGTTGGGAGCTTGCCGTTCAGTATGACCTTAGCCAGTTTGAAGATCAGCTAGGTTGGGCGTCAGGTTTCGGTATTCTCGCTAACTACACCAAGCAAGAGCAGGACTATAATGAGGCATTTACTACGATTGGTGGTAGTCGTGCGACAGCTTTCTGGGAAGCGCAAGGCTTTGTTGGCGGAGTGGTTGAGGTTCCTTTCCAATTGCTAAATCTCTCAGAAACAGCCTACAACGTTACAGTTTACTTTGAGAACGAGCGTCTCTCCGCAAGAATGCGTTACACATGGCGCGATGCTTACTTCACTGACGAGCTGCCTGGTACGGGTAATGAATTTACTCCACTCGGTGGTAGAGGCGTTGTGAATGCCAGAGGCCAGTTGAATTTTGGCGCAAGCTATTATCTCACTGACAACGTCACGCTAAGTCTGGAAGGAATCAATCTGACCGAGTCTGATGCAGATGTTTCTTGTATTAATGAAAACGCTCTGCTTTGCTACCGAGGTATTACTGATCGTAGAGTTACCTTTGGAGCTGCATACCGCTTCTAAATATGCAATAGCGAAACATCGACACACTGCAAGCCATCGATGATGGCAACCAGGCTCGAAGAAAAGCCCCGGCTATTGCCGGGGCTTTTTTATTTGCGCGACAAACCCCGCGATACGAAGAACTCATGAATCTCATTCATGCTCGCGAATACTTGGTTCGCTGCTGCTACAGATCTATCGTCTTTCGTCGCATTCAAAGCCAGAACAGTCATGTCTGCCGCTACACCAGCACTGACACCGACGAAACTATCTTCAACAACGATACAATCCCTTGGTGCGACTTCGAAGTGCTTGGCTGCCGCCAAAAACAACCCCGGATCTGGCTTCCACGACTTAAGTTCGTAGGCACTAAATATCTTGCCGACGAAGTGCGGATATAAGTTCGTCGTTTTGAGGTTCTCCTCAATCTTTTTTCTTGGGCCGCTGGACGCAACACAAAAGGGCACCTGCAGCGACTCGATAAGTCGCAGCGCCCCTTCGACAGGTTGAAGCTGGTCCTTAAATACTGATGACATGCGTGCCCGCAGGTTGGTTTCAAACGAATCGGGTAGCGCTATTCCAGTCTCACGCTCTAGAATTTCGAGGCATGTCGCAAGCTTCATTCCCCGAAATCGGGTCTTTGCCTCGTTACTGGATATCTGATGGCCGTAAATAGCCAGCGTCTCGGCAAGGACGTCGTTGCCGAGACCTTCGCTATCGACTAGAACCCCATCGCAATCAAATATAACCAGCTTAGAAGGGAGCATTCAGGATGTGATGATTTGCCAAACTCCCCGAACACCCATCGACGTAGTAACGAGCGAGAACAGCAGGATCGCAGTGAGCACAATATTGGACGTCGTCGTGTTTCGATGCTCGCCCATGAGATCCCGTCGATTTCCGAGGTACAAGATGCAGGCGACTGTCACAGGCAGAATGACGGCATTGAAGGCCTGGGAGATGATCATGACGAATACGGGCCGTGCCTCGAAGATCGGCACTACCAGCCCGAGCAATGATATAACAAGGACGATGATGCGATACCGCGGCAGAGTCATGTCACGCTCTGACTGGTTAAAGTCGCACAACAGCCAGGGCACCATCAGGACATTGGGGAATTGAGACGAAACGCCCGCGGCAACGATGCCGACCACGAAAATTGTTGTTGCGAACGAACCTGCCAGGGGCTCCAGCAAGCCGATCATCTGTGACACGTTATCGAGGCCCAGTCCTTCCACGTACAAGGTGCCGGCCGCCGCGGCCATGATCGATCCGCTGATGACGAACATCATGCCAACGGCCACAATCGCGTCATTACGCTGCTTTTTGGTGTCGGCAATCGTCCAGCCCGCTTCTTTCACCAGTGTGGTACGGATGATAAACAGACCTGAGAAAACTGTAGTACCCACCATGGATGCGATGACGAGAAACGGACCTCTACCTTCGTCGAGCGGAACGTCCGGCAGCGACGGCAGCAGGCCTTTCGCAATATCAACGGGCGGTGGCATCAGAATGAAGAAGTTGAGAACGAAGCAGGCCGCCATGATGGCTACGATGACCGCGAGACTGCGCTCGAACACCTGCGTCGTGCCTTTCCAGAAAATGAAGTAGACCAGCGCGACAAAAAATGCAGCGAACCAAAGGGGATGGATACCACCATCAACCAGAGATTTCGACCACTCCGAGCTGATCTCCGCAACGATACCCATCACACCCATAACGCTGCCACTTACGCCGGCGGTCAGCGCGACGATGAAGAAGAGGCCGACCAGTGGGTGAATGTGTCGGCGAAAAGCCTGCAAGGCTGTTTCGCCGGTAACCAACGTCAACTTACCGTATGCGTTGATCATAAAATAGGTCGCCAGGCACGATGCCACGATCGTCCACAAAAGGGACATGCCGTAGGTCGCTCCTGCCTTGGCCATGGCCGTAACACTGCCGGTACCGATATTGAATCCGAGCAGAAAAATCCCGGGGAGAAATAGTGCCAGCGTTCTGGAAAATCGGTTGCTCATAGCGGATTATGGTAGCAGACGACACGCTTGGTCGAGGACTTACTGCAATGGAAGAAACATGGCGCTGGTTCGGGCCCGATGACACCGTCACGCTCGAGCAAATCCGACAAGCTGGTGCCACCGGCATTGTCACCGCGCTCGATCACGTGCCGACCGGCGAGGCGTGGCCCGCGGCCGACATTGAGGANCGCAAACGTCTGATCGAGGATGCCNGTCTGACCTGGTCGGTCGTCGAATCAGTTCCTCTGCACAATGACATCAAAACACGTTCGGGCGAGTATCGCCGCTATGTCGACAACTACAAGCAGAGCATCCGCAGTCTCGGTGGTGCCGGCATCCATCGCATTTGCTACAACTTCATGCCGGTCGTTGATTGGACGCGCACCAACCTGACGTACGAATTGCCGAACATGGCCCAGGCGCTGCGTTTCGAGATGACGGATTTCGCGGCGTACGACCTGTTCGTCCTTGATCGTGATGGCGCAAAAGATGACTATAGCGACGTAGTAGTCGCCCGGGCGACCGAACGATTCGATGCGATGTCACCGGAGGAGGTTGCAGCACTTGAGAGCAACATCATCGCCGGGCTGCCTGGTGGTGAAGGAAGTTACGACCGTCATGGCATCCGCGACGCGATCGAAAAGTTTTCGAAGTTTGACAATGACGGCTATCGTGCCAACCTGTTTGCGTTTCTCGAGGAAGTCATACCGGTGGCCGAAGATGTCGGCGTCGTCATGGCGATCCACCCGGACGACCCGCCGTTTTCTCTGTTCGGATTGCCGCGCGTCGTGTCGACCGCCGACGATGCGCGAGCGCTGCTTAATGCCGTGCCGAGCCCGGCAAATGGCCTGACGATGTGCGCCGGTTCCTACGGTGCGCGCGGCGACAATGATCTCGTCGCAATGATTCGCGAATTCCATGACTGTATCTACTTCGTGCACTTGCGCAATATCAAACGTGAGGATGACGGTTCGTTTTACGAATCCGATCACTTAGGAGGCGACAATGACATCGTCGGTATCGTCAACGCTCTGCTCGACGAGGAGGCGGAGCGGGGGGGGCTGCCGCCCGGGCGCTGCAAAATTCCTATGCGACCGGACCATGGCCACACATTGGGCGAGGAAAAGTCCGACAAGCGCGTGCGGCCGGGCTATTCGTATTCCGGCCGCATGAAGGGGCTTGCCGAATTGCGCGGCGTCATACACGCGCTCACGGCTGTCCGTCGCTAAATGATCAGTCGTGGGTCATGGCTCCTTTTGTTGTTGTGTTGCGCGGCATGCGCAAGCAACTCGACAGCAATTTCGAACGAGGCCCAGTCTGCCTGGTTGCTGATCGACGATTTTGAATCCGGCCAGCTTCCAGAGCGGTGGACGAAGGTTGACGCCCAGAACGACACCGACCCCTATGTGCCCGATCCACAAGTCTCAGAAATTCGCAGTGACCCGGAAACGGGCAATCGCTTCATGCTGAGAAAACCTGCTGCTGACGGCGTGGTAGGCAATAGAAAGGCACTCGGGTTCATGCCACTTCCAGCCCCTGTTCTGGTTGGTGAAACTCATACGCTTTACGCCCGTATTAATATTGAATACTTCCCGAATAATCAGTCCTTCGGACTCAGCAACGTTCCCGCCTCAGAGATTGCTGTTCAGGCCTATGATTCTTTTGAGCCGATGGTTCGGATAACCGACAAACGCGAATCCGATGGCTACAGGAACGACGGGACGCTAATGGTCCTAAGCGGTTACAAGACCTATAGCAAGATCATAAATCCCGCGACGGGAAAGCCCGCAAGACCGCTAGAGACAGGCACGTGGTATGAGCTATGGTGCGTGGTCAACAACGCACCCGTCGACGCGGGCGGACAGCGCTATGATCTTTACGTGCGCGGCGGAGAATTTGCGAAGCAGCAACTCGTTTTCTCGGGCGCACAGTTCAGGATGCAGCGCGCGATGCCACTAATGTTTTTCACGACAATTTCCAATACCGGCCCACGCGACGACCCTTATGGTAATGGTGGCGTACGGTACGACGATATTTATTTGGCAAAGGGCCGCATCTTGTCGACTCCTGCACCCCGTACTACGAAACTGTGACACTTATACTAAAGAGGTTGCACAACGAATGAATCTAAAAAGCAGCATTGCCATTTCCGTCGTGTTCGTAGGGTTAGCTCTCGCGGCAACTGCGCAATCAGCCGATCACCCAAGCCTGATCATGACCAAGGACGGTGTCGAGAAAATCAGGGCCGAACTGGGGTCCGTTCCCCTGTTCGATGCCACTGTGCAACGCGTCAAGGCGGAAGTGGACGCCGAAATTGAGTTGGGAATCGATACGCCCGTGCCGAAGGACTACTCCGGTGGCTATACCCATCAACGACATAAGCAAAACTTCTTCATACTTCAGAAAGCAGGTGTACTTTTCCAGATCCTGGAAGATGAAAAATACGCGATCTACATCCGCGACATGCTGTTCCAGTACGAGGCCATGTACAAGGGTCTGCCGTTGCATCCAAAGACGCGGTCCTATGCTCGCGGCAAGCTTTTCTGGCAGTGCCTGAACGATTCCAACTGGCTGGTGTACGTCAGCCAGGCTTACGACGCGATCTACGACTACCTGTCCGCCGAAGAGCGGCAACAGTTGGAGGACAATCTATTCAGGCCTTTCGCGGATCATATTTCGGTCGACAGTCCGCAGTTTTTTAATCGCGTTCACAACCACAGCACCTGGGGTAACGCTGCGGTAGGCATGATCGGCCTGGTCATGGGCGATGACGAACTGATCGAGCGTGCGCTTTACGGCATTCCGTTTGAGGATATTGACATTGCTGCCAAGGATAATGACGGCGGCTTCATTTTTGACAGAGATGGGCGGGCCGGCTTCCTCGCAAACCTCGACGAACCGTTCTCGCCGGACGGTTATTACACTGAAGGGCCGTACTACCAACGCTACGCCATGTACCCGTTCCTGATTTTTGCGCAGGGGCTGCACAACGTGAAGCCGGACCTTGAGGTGCTCCAGCACAAGGACGGCGTGCTTCTGAAAGCGGTGGACGCGTTGCTGGCTCTGTCGGATGCCAACGGTGAGTTCTTCCCGCTGAACGACGGACAAAAGGGCATGTCTTATCAGACGGGCGCACTCGTAACAGCCGTCGATATTTCTTACCACGTGGGTAGACAGGATGCGCGGCTCCTGAGCGTCGCCGAAGAACAAGGACGCGTGCTGCTTGATGATGCTGGGTTTTCCGTCGCCTTGGCTATTCGCGACGGAAAAGCGCAGCCCTTCGAGAAGAAATCGATCAACTTGTCGGACGGGCCCGACGGCCAACAGGGCGGTGTAGCGGTGTTACGTCACGGCAACGAGGATCTGACGCTCGTATTCAAGTACGCGGCACAGGGGCTGAGCCATGGCCACTACGACAAACTCTCGTTCTCGCTGTTCGAAAGAGGCGACGAAGTCCTGCAGGATTACGGGCTCGCACGTTTTGTCAATATCGAACAAAAAGGCGGCGGTAATTATCTGAAGGAAAACACAACCTGGGCGAAGCAGACCATCGCGCACAACACACTTACTCAGAACGAAACGTCGCATTTCGAGGGCAAGTACGAGATAGGCAGCCAGCACCACTCCGATCTCTATTTCTACGATGACACTAATAGTGAGGTGCAGGTCGTAAGCGCGACAGAATCCAATGCCTATCC
>JGI24723J26617_10000775_pt1 | contig 30020 bp, 24 predicted proteins | sample Cruoilmetagenom6_FD_26617 | JGI IMG/M metagenome (IMG submission 26617)
CCCCCAAGAGCATTGGATAGTTCTTTTCACCAGCCTAGACGGGAGAGAGAGCCGCAGCAAACAAAAGCGCATATTTCATACCGGTTGCGCCAACCACCTCCTCCGCCATAATGACCCTAACAAAAACAGGGAGAGATAAATGGCCACCCCGCAACCCTTCAAAGTTGAAATTCAACAATCCGTCATCGATGGCATTCTCGACAAAGTACGCAGCTACGACTGGCATGAGATGCCCGACATTGAAGCAGGGGCCGATCGCTGGGCATACGGCACCGACATGGTCTACATGAAAGAGCTTTGCGCCTATTGGGCAAAGCGGTTCGATTGGCGGGCAGCTGAAGAAAAACTAAACGCTTTTCCACAATTCAAGGCCGACGTCGACGGCCAGGAAGTACATTTTTATCATGTCCAAGGCTCTGGCAAAAACCCCCAACCACTGTTGCTAACGCACGGATGGCCTGGCACCGTTTTTGAATTTCTCGGCGTCATCGATCAACTCGCCCACCCTGAAAACCACGGTGGCAATGCCGAAGACGGCCTGACACTCGTGATCCCATCGCTTCCCGGGTATGGTTTTTCAGGCAAGCCCAAGAAACCTCTAGGACCAAAACGCACAGCAGAGCTTTGGAACAAACTAATGTGCGAGACGCTGGGCTATGACACCTATATTGCCCAAGGAGGTGATTGGGGGTCGGTTGTCACAGGTTGGCTTGGCTATAATCATGGGGTCGACAAGCAAGGCGGCTGCCAAGCTATTCATCTGAACATGTGGGGGCTGCGCCCGGGCGGCGTATTACCAGAAACACCAGAAGAACAAACCTGGGCTGCGGAAGCCGGTGCCGTCATGGCCGCAGAATCCGCCTACCTGCAGCTACAAGCGACCAAACCGCAGTCCCTTTCCTACGCAATGATGGACAGCCCAGTTGGGGTCGCGGCCTGGATTACAGAAAAATTCAACACCTGGTCAGATACCGAGGGCGAGGATGGCACAAAACACATTGAAAACGCCTACACAAAAGATCAGCTGCTCTCCAACATCATGATCTATCTGGTCACCCGCACCTTCAACACATCCACCTGGTTCTACCGTGGTTTTTTTGAAGAAGGCGGCTCTGAAATGGCACCGGGTACCCGTGTTGAAGTACCAACTGCCATCGCCAACTTTCCGCGAGAGTTCATTAAGTTCCCACCGCGCTCTATGGTGGAAAAAGGGTACAACATCAACCAATGGACCGATTTTAAGGCAGGGGGCCATTTCGCTGCGCTTGAAACGGGCAGTACCTTTGCGTCCAATGTCAGCACCTTTGCCAAGCAGCTCAAAGGATAACCCCAATGACCCATCGCATTGTCCCCGCGGACCCGTTCAAAATACATGTGCCAGATCACGAGATCGCAGACCTAAAACACAGATTGGAACAAACACGGTTTCCCAATGAACCCGACGGGAATGAGCACTGGGCCTATGGCACCAACCTATCTTACATGGAGCGCCTGGTTTCATACTGGCGCGATGATTTTGATTGGCGAAAACAAGAAGCCTGGTTGAACTCGTTCCCGCAGTTCAAAGCCGTTTTAACCGACGACGACGATCAGGATCACGAGATACATTTCGTTTATGAAAAAGGCTCCGGCCCCAACCCTATCCCACTTATCATGACCCACGGATGGCCTTCTACCTTCCGTGAATTCCTCGATGTCGTGGATCGCCTCGCCCATCCAGAGAAATATGGACAGGCAGGTCCAGCTTTTGACGTCATCGTGCCATCTTTAATCGGGTATGGGTTTTCCTCTCTCCCCCGCATCCCCATTGGCCCAGCCGCCATTGCCGACCTATGGCATCGTTTGATGACGGAGGTCTTGGGTTACGACACCTATGCGGCCCAGGCAGGCGACTGGGGAAGTTTCGTAACGTCCCGTTTGGCCCTTCAGCACCCCAAGGCCGTGCGCGCCATTCATCTCACCATGTTGCCACTGCGCCCCAATATGAAGCACGAAAGCCAATCTGCGATTACCCCAGAGGAAGCCACCTGGATCAAGGAAATGAAAACCTGGTGGTCAACTGAAGAAGGGTACCGTGTCATCCAATCAACCAAACCCATGGCTTTGGCTTTTGGCCTCGCAGATTCACCAGCTGGCTTGGCCGGCTGGCTCGCCGACAAGTATTACCGCCTGGGTGACACGAATAAATCACACGAGTGGGAAGGCATGGAAGCGCGTTTTCCCATGGACACAATCCTCACACAGCTTTCCATCTATTGGTTCACGGGCACGATCAACTCGGCAAACACGCTTTACAAAGCCGGTCCAGAAGAAGGCTCAAGTCTTCTACAATCAGGCGAGCGTGTAACGGTGCCAACGGGCTATACCGAATATCCGATGGACACACTGCCAATAACGCCGCGCTCATGGGCAGAGCGCAGTTACAATCTAAAAACCTTCAAGGTAATGGAAAAAGGGGGGCATTTTGCCGCCATGGAAGAGCCGGAACTTTTTTCAAACGACGTGCGTTCTGCGTTTGAAAAATTGCTCTGACCTGTTCTTCAGGTGTCGGGGGTGCCTGCACCAATATCAATCCACGCAGAGACATCTGGCATTGCAAAACGCGTCTTGGTCTCTCCATAGGTCAGCTCTTCAATGATGACCTGATGATTGATAATTCGAATGCCATTTCCCCGGGCATCCGCAATGGGGAGGGAAATACATTCAAACAGACAATCCCGCCCAATATCGGATCGTGCAGAATTAGTCATAAGCGTGGCACAAGGTCGTCGAAGAACGTTTTCAATGTTTGCAAAATAGAAGGCACGAGCTTCATCATCCATCCGGTACCCAACAGCCTGCCCGGTCATTTCTTCACCGTAAAAATCACAAATCGCCGTACCAGCAAAACGGAGTTGAAATCCCGTCTCGCCNCCGCGTTCGATGATCGTGCACCACGGCATAGATTTATGAACTTTGATCGGGTCCCATGATCCAACCAGAGGCATCCGCCCTTCATTCAAACTGAGCCAATAGGCAAAAAAAACAGCGGTTTTGTCGTGACGAAAATGCTCCAAAATTGTCACTGGGTCATGGTGTGAGATAGAAGGGGTCAAGAGGCCAGCACCTCGGCAGAAAGCACTTCAGGAACGCCAGATCCAAGGTCTATCCATTCTGCGCTTAGATTATGGGAAACCTCCGGCGCAGCCTCTCCAAACCCATATTCTTCAAGAATAGACATGCACACAACGAGGCGATCAGGAACACCATCCGCCCCACATATCGGCAGTATAACAATTTCGAAAATAGACTCACGACCTGACGTGCTGCGCAATAGATATGAGGCCAATTGCCCGCAGGGAACCGCAAGCAAAGCGCGATGCATGTTGTCTACGGCGGCATAAGCTTCAGCCGAAGGAAAGAAACCCGTCATCAAAAGTCCTGTTAGCTCCACACCTACAAAATCGCAGACTGCGGTACCTGCGAAACGGTAAAAAAAATCATTGTCTGCATTCGTTGCCAAAATGAGGATACTAGGCATCAGCTGAGGAATTTTGATGGGATCCCAAAGCTTAAAATGCGGCGGTTTTCCGTCCGCGAGCGATCGCCAATATTCATAAAGGCGCGCAGTATCGCTGTGGCGAAATTCCGGCATTAAAACTCCTATCGACAGCAATGAGCCATCAAAGAGAATTTACACGCCAAAAGGTTTAGTTTTGCTTATTGAGAGGCCGCGTTTACGAATGCGTAAACGTTGATAATGCCTAAACAACACCAGTTCGGCCTATGGCCATGAATTTTTCCTGACGCAAACGGCGCAGCGTTGCCCCGTCGAAACCAGATAAAGCGCGCAATTCTTGCTCAACCGCATCACCGGCTTCACGGATCATAAGCGCTCGCTCACGGTGTGCTCCACCAATAGGCTCTGGCAGAATACGGTCAATTACACCCAAATCAAGCAGGCTTTGGGCTGTAACTTTCATCGCCGCCGCTGCATCTTTCGCCTTGTCGGAGTTTCGCCACAAGATCGACGCAGATGCTTCAGGCGAGGCAACAGTGTAAATAGAATGCTCCAGCATCATTACGCGGCTGGCAGTTGCAATCGCCAATGCCCCGCCAGATCCACCTTCACCAATAATCAAAGAGACCGACGGCACCCGAATGTCCAGGCACTTGTCGATGGAGCGCGCAATGGCTTCAGCCTGCCCGCGTTCTTCACCTTCACGACCCGGAAAAGCCCCGGCGGTATCAACCAAAGTCACCACTGGCATGTTGAAGCGGTCAGCCAGCTCCATAAGGCGCACCGCTTTGCGGTAACCCTCTGGCTGCGCCATACCAAAATTATGTTTCATGCGGGTCTCCATATCGGAGCCCTTTTCATGGCCAAGAATGACGATCGAACGCCCTCTGAAGCGGCCAAAGCCGCCGACAATCGCGTGGTCTTCGCCAAACAGGCGGTCACCCGCGAGCGGCGTAAAGTCTTCGATCAGACCATCAACATAATCGATCAAATGAGGTCGATTGGGGTGACGCGCGACTTGCGTCTTTTGCCAGGTATCCAGATCGGCATACATATCACCGAGCAACTGAGCGGCTTTTGCCTCCAGCTTTGAAACATCTTCTGAAATACCGGCCGTCGGGTCTTCTTGAGCCAGGATTCTGAGTTCCTGGACCTTGCCTTCTAGCACAGCGAGTGGTTTTTCAAATTCTAGATATGTATGCATGCGTTTTGATTAACTCAGCTCAACTTGGCGTCCCAATGAGCGCCTAACCCCTACCCAATATGTCATCAGGCGGCGGCACACTGGCCCGCGCCCTAGCACTTGTCAACTACCCGTCACATAAGCGCTTACAGTGGCACAAATGAGGCAAATCCGCCGCCTTGTTTCAAAATCAAGGTTAAAGGTCTCGCAAAGGGTGCTTCGTGGTCACAAGCTCTCGCAATCGTTCCTCCAGAATATGCGTATAGATCTGCGTCGTGGAAATATCTGCATGTCCCAGCAATTGCTGAACGGCTCTCAAATCAGCCCCATTGGCCAACAGATGACTGGCAAAAGCGTGTCGCAAGGTATGAGGCGACAGGCGAACCGGGTCGATCTCGGCTAACACAGCCAGCTCTTTCAACAATTGTGCAAACCGATGCCGCGTCAAATGGCCAGATTTTCCACGTGAGGGAAACAGCCATGGATTAGCCTGATTGGCCAATGCCAACTTTCGATGTTCGCAAAACACAGAAACCGCATCCATCGCCGGGCCGCTCATAGGCACCAGACGCTCGCGCCCTCCTTTGCCCCGCACGTTGATCATTTGTTCAGCGCCAGCCACCGCTGCCAAAGGCAAACTCACCAGCTCGCTGACCCTAAGACCCGTTGCGTATAAAACTTCCACCAAACACACGGCGCGCGCCCGGCGATAGGCTTGGCGTTGAGCATCGACAATTTCACCGCCATAGCGCAAGGCCGCCCCCAGAAGAAGGTCAACCTCTTCAATGCTAAGTGTTTTTGGCAGGGGTCGAGCCAGTTTTGGCCCCTCAATAATGCTGCAAGGATCATCTTGGCGAACATTATCGGAGAGCAAAAACAAACCAAATTGTCGAATGGCAGAAAGTCTGCGCGCGGCCGTACTCGCGGCAAGCCCTGCTGTTTGAAGTGCTGCCAAATAGGCACGCACATCGTCACTGCCAAAAGATGAAAAAGCACATCCCCGCTGAGCGAGCAGCGCCCCAAAATCTTTCAGGTCACGCGCATAGGCATCCAGTGTATTTTGAGAGGCGCCACGTTCCGCACTCAGCATTTCAAGAAATGCCTCTAGACGAAAATCATCTGCAGGCAGTCCGCCTCCACGCCCTTTGCCCCCGCGTACCACCACACTCACCTCTCTGTGTTCATACGAGCAAGAAGTGCCTCAACCGCTAACCGGCGGGCCTCCACGTCCAAGCCAACGCGAGCCAGGGCTGCCACCATTTCTCCCAATGACTTGGGGTGCGTGCCCTTGGGGCCCGCCTCGGCCAGCCCAGCAAGGATCAACATAACGGTCTCACCGCGCTGAGCATTACTACTCACCAGGTGTAACTTGCGCATCATCGCAGCTGGAGGAACCACACCGCCCGGCAGGTCCCCTGCGGCAAGCAAAGCGTCCCAGACCGACGGAGCAACCTGCATCCCCAACGCATCCAGGAGCACGATTTCCATCGCTGCAAAATCACGTGCCTGCCCGCCCTTTGCCAGATCATCAAGTGCATCTTGCAACATTGGGGAAATAAAGTTCGCACCACCTTCAACTTTGGACCCTAATGGCATAATCAAGGCACCAGGATCAATGAGCCGCAAGATGGCCTGTAGCTCGCGGTACTGACGTTGACCGGTAGCCTGTCCTTCCAACACAGAGAGCCACATGCTCGCGCGCACGCGGTCACCCTGCTCAAGAAAGGCACGTACTGCAAGAGGCGCAAACGCGCTCAATGCCCCAGAAGGCGGCACGCTTGTCAGAGATCCATAGTGAGCAATAAGTGTGGCGCGATACGCGCTCCCGCCTGCTTCACGAAAGAAGAGCGATGACAGGATATCCGCCCGACCGGCAGGCACACGCTCATCCAGCACGGCTTGATGGTACAACGCGCGGCGTCGATAAGGAGAGGCCGGTTCACGGCCAATGCGCACACCGTCCACATCTTCTCGAGAGTAAGGTATCGCAAGATAACTTGCCGCCATTTCATCCCCCGACAAAAGGCCAAGAGCCGCTGCACGTTCAGCAGCGGCCACCTGAATTTCAGGATCGTAAGAAGTGGCGCCCGCCACGGACAGCAAAACATTGGGCTCCAAGATGTTTACCGCGTTATCTGGCAAAGGTCGTTTGGCTAATTGCATCATCCGCAGCGTCAGCGCATCAATCGTTGGCGGTGCTGCTGCCCGAAGGTTCAATCCATCCGTCGCCGCTGCCGCAAGAGACAGAAAGTGCTCGTCATCAAGACCCTGTTCGCGAGCAAGGTCCGCTGTGAGATTTGCCGCCGCCAACTGTCCACCGGATATCTGACAAAAAATCGAAAGCTTCAGTGCAAAGGAGGCGACCTTGTCAGCAGACGTATCTCCACCGACAGGCAAGACGGACAACATATTGCATGCGCGCGCAACATCATTTGCACCCAACGCGCCTTTGGCAAACTCCATAGCCGCTGCTGGACTTGGCCGGGCACCACCTGAACGCGCCATCAGTTGGACAATATCATCTGCGCGGCCTGCTGCATTTAGTCGTGCAAGTCTCAGCGCCAATAAGGAGATATCACCATGTGCGCCTTGGGGTGGTCGTGCGGAAGTAAGCAGCAGCCGCCGTGCCAGATCGCCCATCACGGGTGAAGTGGACGGCCCAGGAACTTGCCCAAGCAATTGCTCCACGCTCTGTCGACCTGTACCGCGCCACATCGCGGTCCCAAGACCACCGTTACTGTCATCGAGAAGCCCGACACTTCCCTCATCAACTTGGCCCAATGTGCCNACTTCAATGCCACTGCCTGCTTCCCCTGGACGAGCGCCAAGGNTTTGAATCGGTGCCGCACGCTGCGCTCCAATGCCAGGCCCGGTTGGAAACAAAATCATGTCATCAACTGAATTGGGAGCAGCTTGTTCAAGGGCGCCCCCTTCATCCACCACTGTTGGCGGCAAAATTCGGATAGGGGTCCGTGAAGGCGCGGGTAAAGGTGGGGATGAGGCAGCCTCCGTATCCGCGGGCGGTGGTGTTTCAGAGGCTAGCACGCCATTTTGATCAAACGGCCAATCAGACCCAGCTTCGGCTGCCAGCGCTGGTCCGGCAATCAGAGGCACTGAGCAAGCAAGCGCCACCAGCGCACTTGTCATCAAATACAAAGGCTTGTTTGGCAAAACTCTACCCAAATCTTTCCAATTAACTAACGGGGGAAGCTGTCATTGGAGATGGTTTTTTCCACTGGTGCGCTTTGAGGCTCCACGGCCTGAGCAAGATAAACAACTCCGACAAACCCAGCGACGCCCAAAACGGCCAAGATCACTAAACCTCGAACGAAACTTTTCATGGCGTGCCACCTCACCCTTCTTCAATCAATATCCAAGCAAAATCACTTATAGACACAACATTTGGCCAAATTAGGGCATTGCATCCAGCGCCATATCTATAGGCAGGCCGTTAATATTCTTCAGTGTGGGCCTGCCGAGAAACATTAGGGCTATCCTGTGCGGAAGAAAGCTGAAACTTCCATTAGATTGCGTTAAGATACGGCATCATTCAATTGTCCAAAGCAAAAAAGGCCCAGGGTTCCAGCCGGTCCGCATGTCGGAGATCAACACACCCAGGAAATTTCAGAGCAGGACGTATATATTTAACAACCGCGTCGCAATTATTGCCCTGTCGCGGCACTGAGCGACAAGTGACCACATGGCCAAAACAGCGACATGACGACCAATCAAGAAAACGATCAAGACGACGCCCAGAGAATGGCCANACGTGTTGCAGCCAGCCTTGCTGACAAATCCCTTGTTTTAGTCGGCCTTATGGGTGCAGGAAAAACAACCATCGGGCGCAGGCTCGCTANCCGCCTCGGTATTGATTTCGTCGATGCTGACGTGGAAATTGAAAAAGCGGCTGGCACATCTATTGCGGACATCTTCAAGGAATTCGGCGAAGTCCATTTCCGCGATGGCGAGCAACGTGTCATCGCACGGTTGCTTGGGTCAGGCCCCCAGGTCTTGGCAACAGGCGGCGGCGCCTTCATGAANGAAAAGACCAGAGAAGCCACACGCCAACATGGACTNTCCATTTGGTTGAAAGCCGATCTAGATNTTTTAATGAAACGTGTCAGCAAACGCTCCCATCGGCCCTTATTGCAAAATGATGATCCTGAAGCTGTGATGAAACGTTTAATGGATGAACGCTACCCGCTATATGCAGGTTCAGACATTACGGTGGACAGCAAAGAAGGCCCCCATGACGATGTCGTAGACGAGATCATCAAAGCCCTTGATGCTCACTTAAACAGCAATGCCCGCTCAACCCAAAGCGCTGAATAGAGACAATGACAAGCACGACACAGAAAAACCCCCGCGCAAAAGTTACGGTCGATCTCGGCCCACGTAGCTACGATATTTTTGTCGGCCAAGGTTTGATCGAAGAGGCCGCAACCTATGTTGCGCCAATTTTAAAACGCGCGCGCGTCGCGGTCGTTACAGATGAAAACGTCGCGAACCATCACCTCGCAACGCTTCAAAAAAACTTCACAGACAATGGTATTGCCTGCACACCCTTCATTTTGCCCGCTGGCGAAAAAACCAAAAACTTTGATCAACTTCAAAACCTACTGAGCGGATTACTAGATGCAGGCGTTGAACGAGGCGACTTGGTTATTGCACTTGGCGGTGGTGTCATTGGCGATCTGACCGGCTTTGCCGCAAGCATTTTGCGCCGGGGTGTTGATTTTGCACAAATCCCAACAACGTTGCTCTCTCAAGTGGATAGTTCGGTCGGCGGAAAAACCGGCATCAATGTCCCTCAGGGGAAAAACCTGGTTGGGGCATTCCATCAACCTCGCCTAGTACTGGCAGACACAGACGCGCTGGCGACATTGCCAGAACGTCAGTTCCGCGCAGGCTACGCAGAAGTTGTGAAATACGGCCTCATAAATGACCTCACCTTCTTCAATGCCCTAGAAGCCGATCTCGCAAGAATCCTTGAGGGTGACGTTACTGCGCGAACCCGTGCCATTGTTAAAAGCTGCGATGCCAAAGCAAAAGTTGTCGCTGCTGATGAACATGAAGGCGGTGTGAGAGCACTGCTCAACCTTGGCCATACTTTTGGTCATGCCTTGGAAGCCGCCACTGGATTTTCAGACCGTCTCGTTCACGGTGAAGGTGTATCCATCGGCATGGTGATGGCGTTTGACCTGTCAGTGCGCTTGGGCCTCTGCTCTGGACAAGACGCAAAACGCGCTGCCCAGCACCTAAAAAATGCCGGCCTACCAACCCGCCTTAGTGATGTTCCGGGAGAACTGCCCGACGCAGCCGGTCTTGTTGAACTGATGGCCCAGGACAAAAAGGTTGTCGATGGCACCCTCACTTTCATTCTGGCACGTGGCATCGGTGAAGCGTTCATCACACGCAACGTTGCAACCAGCGATCTTCTCGCTTTCATGATTGACCAAGAGACAGCCNAATGGCCTTTTTCGACCTTGCTTTGACTTTATTGCTGATTGTCATCCTGCTGGCAATTTCTGCTTTCTTTTCCGGATCGGAAACAGCCCTCACGGCCGCATCGCGTGCACGTATGCACCATTTAAGCCAGCACGGAAACCGCAGGGCAAAAATCGTACAAAAGCTGACAGACAACCGCGAACGGCTGATCGGCGCCATTTTGCTAGGCAACAATCTCGTCAACATCCTAGCCTCCGCCATAGCGACAAGCCTGTTCATTGTTTTCTTCGGTGACACAGGTGTTGTCTACGCCACGCTGGTCATGACGGCGCTGGTGCTGATTTTTTCAGAAGTGATGCCAAAGACTTATGCGATCGCGAACACCGACCGCATGGCATTGGCAGTCGCGCCAATTATCGGCTGGGTTGTGCGTGCCTTTGCACCTATCACAGCAATGGTCGCCTTTGTGGTTCAACGCACGTTGGCACTGTTTGGAATTTCAACGCACGGGGCCGACCATGCCCTTTCCGCACATGATGAACTGCGCGGCGCGATCAACCTTCATCACAGCGAAGGCCAGGTGATCAAACGTGACCGCGACATGTTGGGCGGCATTCTCGACCTGAGCGAGCTGGAAGTGTCCGAGATTATGGTTCACCGCAAGAACATGAACATGGTTGATGCCGATCAACCTTCCATCGACATCATCCGCCAAGTCATGCAAAGCCCGCACACACGCATCCCGTTGTGGAAAGGCGAGCCGGAAAACATCGTCGGCATCTTGCACGCAAAAGACCTGTTACGTGCCATTGCAGGCGATAAAGCCGACCCTGACACATTGGACATATTGTCGTTGGCTGCCAAACCGTGGTTCGTGCCCGACAGCACAAGTGTGCAAGGACAATTGAATGCCTTCTTACGCAAGAAGGCCCATTTTGCATTGGTCGTTGATGAGTATGGCGGGCTTATGGGTCTGGTCACTCTGGAAGACATTCTCGAGGAAATCGTTGGTGACATTGCAGATGAACATGACATTGCCCTAACGGACCTTGATCGCAAGCCCGATGGGTCCGTGCATGTTGATGGCGCCGTCACAATCCGCGATCTAAATCGCGCAATGGACTGGTCCTTACCCGATGAGGAAGCAACCACCGTCGCTGGCCTTGTCATTCATGAAGCGCAAACGATCCCGGAAAAAGGTCAGGCTTTCAATTTTCATGGGTTTCGTTTCGTAATCGAAGGCAAACAGCGCAACCAAATCACCAAACTGCTCATCAAACCGGTTCGTGGTGTCAGCACACGTGTACAAAGCTAGTCAGCCACCCCCGCTCAAGAAACATCTTCGCTGGGCGTCAGAGTCGTGAGCTGCATCGCATGAACACGCGCTTCCAACAGCTCAGCCAGCACCTTATTTACCATACGGTGGCGAGCGACCCGCATTTGCCCGTCAAACGCTGACGTCACGATCGTTACATGGAAATGCGATTCTCCCTCTGGCCGCGCCCCGCTGTGCCCCGCATGAAGATGTGACTGGTCAGCGACATCAAGGCGTGTCGGTTGAAGCGCTTCCATCAATCTGTCTCGGATTTGATCTGCTATACTCATTATCGCCTCTTAATGTCTCATCAGTCGCATTTTAGCATACTTAAACACCATCGCCTTTGGACAAGCACTAGCTTGATCTTGTAAAGTGCGTCCCCACTTGAATGTTCTTATATTCTAGTAATCAAAGTTAGGTCTGAGAAGTTGAGCTCTAAATACTTCGATTCGATCCGCATCGCGCCTCAGAAGGCCAAAGCTGAAAAACGCAGCGCCGTAAATAAGTGCGAATGGTCAGGTTGCGACAATGATGCTCCTCACAGGGCACCAAAAGGGCGCAATATGGAGGGCCAATTCAGTTGGTTCTGCCAAGACCATATTCGCGACTACAATAAAAACTACAATTTTTTCGCAAATATGAGCGAAGAAGATGTGCGCGGCTATCAATTGGAAAACCGCACAGGACACAGACCGACCTGGAAAATGGGCATGAACCCCGGCGGTACAGGCGGCACAGGTTTCAAGGCTGACCCGACGTTTAGAGACACTCACGGCTTTTTTGGGGAAAATGATCCCTACGAAGGCAAGAAAGAGGGAGCGCCTGCGCGCCCGCCGCGCAATGCAGAACGCAAAGCACTTCTCGCCCTTGGCCTTGACGAAAGAGCCACTTTGAACGACATAAAGATGCGCTACAAAGAGCTGGTGAAGAAATTTCACCCGGATACCAACGGTGGAGACCGAACAACAGAAGATCGGCTCCAAAAGGTCATCCAAGCTCATGATTACCTGAAAAAGAGCGGATTTTGCTAAATCACACACCGCTCTCTTGAACAGGAGCACAGTGTAGGTGGCAATCAACGCCCGCTGACGCAGTTTACTTTGCCAATTTGCATGGTAGGGCAGACAGGCTTGGACGTGAGAAACTATGACGGCGACGTCACCAAATATGGAATGACGTCGCCAAATATCGAATAAGACAGCGAAAAAGAAAGAAGAGATCATGGAAGCGGAAGTACAAGGGACCATGTCAACTGAAGGTCCGGACACCACAGTAAAAGTCCGTGAAGCCTTCGGCATCGACACCGACATGGAAGTGCCAGCTTTTTCAAAAGCTAACGAATATGTGCCTGATTTCGACCCTGACTATCTCTTCGACCGCGAAACAACGCTCGCCATTCTTGCGGGCTTTGCGTTCAACCGCCGTGTCATGGTGCAGGGCTATCACGGCACAGGAAAGTCAACCCACATTGAACAAGTGGCCGCCCGCCTCAACTGGCCATGTATCCGCGTCAATCTCGACAGCCACATCAGCCGTATCGATTTGATCGGCAAGGACGCCATTGTCCTGAAAGAAGGCAAACAGGTGACCGAATTCCGCGAAGGCCTTTTGCCATGGGCGTTGCAACATCCAGTGGCGCTCGTCTTTGACGAATATGATGCCGGACGCCCGGATGTAATGTTCGTGATCCAACGTGTTTTGGAAGTACAGGGCAAATTGACCCTGCTGGACCAAAACAAAGTGATCCGCCCAAACCCGCATTTCCGCCTTTTCTCAACAGCCAATACAATCGGTCTCGGCGACACAAGCGGCCTTTACCATGGCACGCAGCAAATCAACCAGGGCCAGATGGACCGCTGGAACATTGTGACGACCCTGAACTATCTGTCCCACGATGTTGAAACCAACATCATGCTGGCAAAAGCGAAGAGCTACGCGAAGACCGAAAAAGGCAAAGCAGACATTGCGGCCATGGTGCGTGTTGCAGACCTCTCCCGCGCAGCCTTCATCCAGGGCGACATCTCAACAGTAATGAGTCCTCGTACAGTACTCACTTGGGCTGAAAATGCTGAAATCTTTGGCGACATTGGTTTTGCCTTCCGCGTCACCTTCCTCAACAAGTGTGACGAGCTGGAACGCGCAACAGTTGCTGAATTCTATCAGCGCTGCTTCGGCGAAGATCTGCCAGACTCAGCTGCCAAAATAATGGTGGCCTAACGCTTAACTCCCACGTGAAGGCATAAGGCTTAAAGTCCATGGCTAATAAGGAAGGTCCCGTCGAACCGTTCAAACGCGCATTGACGGCGACCATGAAAACCATCGCCCAGCAAGAAGAGCTTGCGGTGACCTTTGGAACAGAACCGCCAGGCTTGCGTGGCCTGCGCGCGCGCCTGCCTTTGCCAAGCCGCGATTTGCCTTTGGATGAAGTGGCCGAAGTACGTGGTTTTGCCGACGCCTATGCTTTGCGCTTAGCGCACCACGATGCTGCCATCAATGCACGCCTTGAGCCCGAAGGGGCCAATGCCAAGGCGATCTTTGAAGCCGTGGAACAAGCCCGTGTTGAAGCCATTGGCGCAAACCAAATGGCCGGCATGAAAGAGAACCTGGCCGCCGCCCTTGAAAAACGGTGTCGCTCCCGTGGCTTTGACAAGGTCACAAATAAAGACGAAGCCCCGCTTGCAGAAGCCGTGGCCATGCTCACCCGTGAAAAACTGACAGGAACGCCTGTTCCAGATGCCGCCCGCAATCTTGTAGATTTCTGGCGCCCATGGATCGAAGAGCGTGCGGGTGCCGACATTGAACGACTCAGCGCCACTCTGGAAGATCAAGAAGGTTTCGCGCGTGTCATGCGTGACATTCTGGTTGATCTGGAAATGGGTGAAGAGCTGGGTGAAACCCCCGACAATGCCGACGATCAAGACGACAGCGAAGAAGGCGGTGAAGACCAGGCTGATCAAGATGCTCAAGCTGGCGAAGCAGAACAGCCCGAAGGGTCCAGTGCTGAACAAGCTGAACTTGCCGAAGGAGAAGGCGAGGAAGGCGACGAGCAGATGGTCGAGGTCGACTCTGACGACATGCCAGCCGATGGCGAAGACATGGACGATATGGGCGAAGGCAATCAGCCTTGGCGCCCAGACGGTATGGACGATGCCGCACGTGCGCCGCTCTACAAAGTGTTCGCCCAGACATACGACGAAGTGATCAGCGCTGAAGAACTTTGCGACATCGAAGAACTGACGCGTCTACGCCAATACCTGGATCAGCAATTGCAGCAAATGCACGGCGTCGTATCTCGTCTTGCCAACCGCTTACAACGCAAACTTATGGCACAACAAAACCGCACCTGGTCCTTTGACCTTGAAGAAGGTGTTCTGGATGCAGCCCGTCTAACACGCGCCATCACCGATCCGATGATGCCACTTGCCTACAAGATGGAAAACGACACAGAGTTCCGCGACACCGTCGTAACCCTACTGCTCGACAATTCAGGCTCGATGCGCGGACGTCCGATCACTGTTGCAGCACTGTGTGCAGACATTCTCGCGCGCACGCTGGAGCGTTGCGGTGTGAAGGTCGAAATTCTGGGCTTCACGACGCGTGCCTGGAAAGGCGGACAGTCTCGTGAGAAATGGCTCGCAGAAGGCAAACCCGCCAACCCCGGCCGCTTGAACGATCTACGCCATATTGTTTACAAGTCTGCCGACAGCCCGTGGCGGCGTGCGCGTCGCAATCTGGGTCTCATGATGCGTGAAGGCTTGTTGAAAGAAAACATCGATGGCGAAGCGCTCGTTTGGGCTCACAATCGCCTGCTGGCCCGCCCTGAGAACCGCCGCATCATGATGGTGATCTCAGACGGTGCGCCCGTTGATGACAGCACCCTATCCGTCAACGCTGGCAACTACCTTGAGCGGCATTTGCGACAAGTTATTGATGACATTGAAAACCGCTCACCGGTGGAACTTATTGCCATCGGCATCGGCCATGATGTCACACGCTACTATGAGCGTGCGGTCACAATCGTGGATGCCGAGCAATTGGGCGGCGCCATGACGGACAAACTGGCAGAACTGTTCGACGACCAAGACGGGCCACAAGCCAAGCGTCGCAATCGCAAAAAGCCAAGCGCATCAAAAAGCGGTGGGCCCAGCCAACCGCGCGGCGACAGCGCCATTGGTGGATTACGTAAAGTCAGCGTTTAGAGCGTTAGCCGAGTTTCAAAGGCACGCTGACCAACAAGAATTTGGCAGCGCTGTCTTTCCGGTGCCTATCCCTCTATCAGTCTGGCATTTTGAACATGGGCTCCGATCAAGCGTTCTTGCGCGAGCTCATCGCCATGGTCGAAGAAGCCCGTTGATCCGTAGACCCATCTAAAGCAGGTCTGATAACCTCGTAAACAACCCAACAAACAAAGAGTAAAATCGGTCATGAAACACATTCAATCGAAGTCAATTCTGTTGGGCTTATGTTTCGCCGCTCTATTGGTCACCGCCATCATTTCTATGGGCCTTTTTGACAGCAAAACAGCGCTGGCAGAAACAACCTCTATATCCGTAGAGACCGACCCAGTGTTCTGGGACCCTGAAAACCCCACAGACATGAAGGCGGGCGCGCTCACTTTTATCGGTGGGTTGGAACTAAGTTCCAATCACCCGGATTTTGGTGGGCTCTCAGGCCTCATCATTGGTGCCACAGGTGATGCTTTCATAGCAGTCTCTGATCAGGGAAACTGGGTGACGGCAGATTTGATCTCTGAGGCAGATCGACCCATCAGTTTAGGGGACGTGCTCATTTCTCCAATCATGGGGACCGATAGCATGCCTCTTTCTGGCAAACGCAACACCGATGCAGAAAGCCTGACCGTCGCTTTCGGTTCTGATCCACGCACCTCTGCGACCATTGTTGGCTTTGAACGAAGACACCGGATGCGTAGCTATGACCTGACCAGCCTCGGTTTTGATGCACCGGCCACGAGCGTCAAGGACTTTGGAATGTTTGAGGACCTGGAAAACAATGGCGGTCTAGAGGCCATTGCCTATCTGCCCGATGGGTCACTGCTCGCACTCTCAGAAAAAACATTCGATGACGACGGCTATATCATTGGCGCACGGCTGACCAATGAAGGTGCAATGCCTGTGCGCCTGCGACAACACCTGCCGTTCGTCCTCACCGATATTGATGTCTTGCCCAGCGGCGATCTCATTACGCTCGAACGAGACTTCTCAGCAATGGCTGGGGTGAGCATGATGATGCGCCGCATTCCTGCCACCACCCTCGAGAGCGACGAACCACTTGATGGGGAAGTGTTGATCAGGGCCAACAACTCCCGATCTATCGACAACATGGAGGGCCTCTCCACGCGTCAAACCGCAGACGGCAAAACACTTCTCTACCTGATCTCAGATGATAATTTTAGTCCACTTCAGCGCACGCTGCTGCTTGTTTTCACCCTCAACGACTAGGTCTTACGCGCCACCAAAGCCAGCCATGGGGCGGATGAAACGTCGCAAGATGTAATAGATGAAGACATTCGCAAAAGCAGCGCCTGCGTAGATGCCACCCATTATGACCAGACGATTTGTCCAGGGCTCATCAGACCAATAGGCCGTCTGCCCGTAGAACATGCCGGCGAAAACCAATCCGCCAATGAGCGCACCGTAAAAGGGGGCCCGCCACCAGGGAATGCCCCGCACCTGATCGAACAGATAAACACACGCCAATTGTCCGGCAAAAAGCGCACCAAAAAACGTTGCAGATGTCGTCAATGATGCAAGCTGGCCTTGGACCGCATTCAATCCGTAAGTCATGATGGCCCAGGCAAAAATTCCAGCAACCAAAACCCAACTGACCACGACAGACATAATTGTTGTGCCGGGTCCGTGGCGTCTGTTCACCAAATTGAGAACCAGAAAAACAAGCGGCAACGCCAAATGCCCATAGGTCATCCAATAGCCTGGGTTCAGATACCACTGCTCTGGCGGAAACACATCAAACTGGGTCACGAACCGGGTTGACCCGGCATAGGCAAGCGCCAGAATGCCAAACAGCGCTCCAGTGGGTATGATCAACGTCAAAATCGCGCCAAAAAAACTGCGCATGCTCTACCGGACCTCTAGTCTTCCCCAGCCAGTGCTTGTCGCCACCAGCTCTCCATCAATCCCAACTCTACCCAAGCAAGCAGTCCGCGCCTAGCCAGTGAAGGAAACGATGTGGAAACAACGTAAACATGCACGTCAAATGCCTTCAATTTGGGCAAAATAGTCCAAAAAAAAGCCCCCCAGAAAGGGAGGCTCTTCTTTTGCGATCACTGCAGTCAGTGATTATGCAGCAACAGCAGCGGCTGCCTTCTTTGCAAGCTCACGCTTGATGCGGAGTGCTTTACTTGACAGTTCGCCTTCGCGGGCCTTTGCCAAATATCCGTCAAGACCACCACGGTGCTCAACAGAGCGAAGCGCATGTGCGCTAATCCGCAATTTGAACTGCCGACCAAGCTTCTCGCTCATCAGGCTGACATTACAAAGGTTTGGCAAAAAGCGACGACGCGTCTTGTTCTTCGCGTGGCTTACATTATTGCCTGTCATGACCGATTTGCCGGTCAGCTCGCAGCGGCGCGCCATGGCGTCTTCCTATCTTTATGTCCCGGTTTGCCCCCGCCTCTATTGAAGCTGCTCGCCGAGAGTTCGTAAAATTATGTGGTGAAAGGCAGCAGGGCGACAAAGCCCGCGCCGTTCATGAGCGGGGAGGTATAGAGGCGCAAGGGCTCTCAGTCAAGCCCGACTAATTAGCTAAGGAGACGCATTTTTACCATTTAAAATCAAACGCTTAGGAGGGTGATCCTGGGAACAAAAGTGTCAACAACTGGGTTGCAGCAGCCGTGGGTGTCAAACTGCCACCCGCCACCTGAGATTCCAGCTCTGGGATCAGTCGTTTGGCCTCTGGATGCATATCCAATTTTCCAAGCAACCCTTCGCGCAATTCTGTCCACATCCAAGTTTTGGCCTGTTCAGCACGCCGGTCGTCCAGCTCCCCAGTTTCTTTCATAATGCCATGGAACTCTTGAACAGCCTTCCAGATGACATCCAAACCTTCAGATTTCAATGCTGAGGCAAGCTCAATACGGGCAGACCAATGCGCGCTTTTCGGTCGCATCAGGTGAAGCGCTGCACCATATTCAGCCGCCGCACGCCGTGCCGCCGGTTTCAAATCCCCGTCGGCCTTATTAACAATCACGAGATCGGCAAGCTCCATGATCCCGCGTTTAATGCCCTGCAGCTCATCCCCACCACCCGGCGACAATAGCAGCAGAAACATATCGACCATGTCGGCAACAGCCGTCTCAGATTGGCCGACACCAACAGTCTCAATCAAAATCACATCATACCCAGCCGCTTCACTCAGCAACATGGCCTCACGGGTGCGCCGGGCGACCCCGCCCAATGTGCCGCTCGAGGGAGACGGCCTGATAAAAGCGTCCGGATGCCGCGCCAGAAATTCCATGCGTGTTTTATCACCCAGGATCGACCCGCCGGTCCGGGCGGACGAGGGATCAACCGCCAGCACAGCGACCTTCAGTCCTTGAGCGATAAGATAAAGTCCAATGGCTTCCAAAAAGGTGGATTTGCCAACGCCTGGAGCGCCAGAAATACCAATACGAACCGCCGTCCCGGTTTTGTCCAAAATGCGAGCCAGAAGGTCTTGCGCCAAAACTTGATGATCCGCCCGGCTGGACTCCACCAGAGTAATGCCGCGCCCAAGGGCCGCTCGTTCGCCAGCCCGGATGCCAGCGGCCAGGACAGCAGGATCTGTCCGGCTATTCTTCTTTTTTGACGCCTCATCTACCATCCATGTTGCATAAACGGGTTCGCCGCGAACGTCCAGCGGCAGGCAACACAGAAAGAAAAACAGCCAAATTCAGCGGCTTTTCCCGTTCAGCCATGGTTCATTTCAAAACCGCACACTGGGCACATGGAGAAAAATCATATGAGACAGACAGCATTTCGCGCCACCTCCCTGCCCGCAGCACTGGTAATCACCCTTGCGATGACAGCAGGCAGCTTCAGCTTTCTGACCGCCGCACAGGCAGAAAGTGCCACCAACCTTTCGGTCGATTATCAAATCGCGGTTGGAGGCTTCAATTTGGGGCACGCCGATGTAAACGCTCAGGTTGGCGAAACCGCCTATCAGCTAGATGCTTTCATCAAAACCGAAGGCATCGCAGAAAATTTCTTCGAAACAACCTTCGCACTCGAAAGCCAAGGCGCTTTTTCAGGCAACCGCGTGAAGCCAACCCGCTTCGTGTCCACCTACACAGATGGTGAGGATACGCGCCGCGTTGAATTGCTCTACCCCCGTGGCTCCGCGCCCACCATGACAGCGGAACCCGCCTATGGCGACGGCTTTGGCCCAAATATTGGCGCCAATGATGTGCTGATGACCCAGGACCCGATCAGCGCCCTTTTGTTGCCAGTTTTAAGTTCCCTCACATCTCCGTGCGACCGATCTCTGCCTCTCTTCGATGGCAGACGTCGCTACAATCTGCAACTGCGTCCAGATAGTCCGGGCGGGGCGATGACCCAAATGAACGGGAATGAAAACGGTTATTCCGGTCCCGTCATGCGCTGCACAGTGAAAATGATCCCCGTAGCAGGCTACGAACGCAAAACACTTATCAAGCTGCTAGAACGCGAAGATTCCATCAAAGTATGGTTAGCCCCGGTTGAAAATGGACGCTTTTGGGTGCCCGTGCGCTTGACGCTGAGCACACCCTTTGGCGGCGCGGTGATGCGCGCCAGCCGATTTGAGGTCGCCTCGAACGACATACCATAAGCTCACCTCGTGCTGAATATCTGACGATCTTGAAATTGTGATCAACACGGCCTTGCCGCCACCCCTTGTTCGCATCATCATCCGATCTTGATGATCAGAACATGAGGGCTGCTGGAAGTGGTATTGGAACGACGGCGCAAAGCCAGGGACAAAAAGGCCATTGGCTTGCTGCTGACTTTGGCGCTGAGTGCGCCAACAGCGCTGATGGCCAACGACCTGACGTCTGGGCGCGTCACGGCAGCACCCATAACAAACACGTTGGAAATTGTCCCCCTGGAAAGCGCGATCACATCAGTTGACCTGAGCTTTGAAATTTATGGCGGTGGGATGCATGTCGTATCATTTGGCACCCAGGCCGTTCTCACCCCACGCAGTTATGAAATCGCGGCCCAATTCCAAACAGAAGGACTGGCCGATGGCCTTTTCAATGGACGCGGATCGAGTGCGGCGAGCGGCCTGCTAACACCAAGCGGTCCACGGCTCCTCACTTACTCTCAAGAATATGACGGACGCTTTGGCGAACGCTCCATTGCCATGGCGCTCGATGACAGCGGCAGCTACCGTGTAACGGCACTGCCTGCTGACGGTGTGCACACCAATGGCTTTTCGCCGTCTGCTGTGCGCGGTTCCATTGATCCACTAACGGCCTCCATTTNTACCGCCATCAATGCCAGCGCCAGCCCATGCGATCAAACGATCCCGGTCTTTGACGGCAGACGCATTTTTCATCTGGAGTTTTCAGAATTGGAAAGAACGAGCCTTAATCCGGAGGGGGCAGGCGCCTATCAAGGTGACGCGTGGAAATGTTCGGTTCTCTACAAGCCCATCGCGGGCTACACACGCAAATGGCTGGTGAGCCAGGCCAAGGACCCTCTCAAACCCTTCACCGTTTGGATGGCCCGATTTGATGAAACAATGGGCCCCAATGGCGATCAACCTCTCATTCTGCCGGTCAGAATGTTGTTTGAAACGGCCGTGCTCAACGCCACCGCTCACCTGACGGCAGCAAGCGTCGATGGACAACAATTGATCGCAGTTTTGAGCAACTAGTCTCTAGGTGGATCGTTTCTCGCGAATGAGGCGCAACACATCAGAAGCACATTCAATGATGTTGGAGCCTGGTCCAAAGATCGCTGAAGCACCGGCCTTGTAGAGGAAATCGTAATCCTGTGCCGGAATAACCCCACCAACGATCACAACAACATCTCCTGCACCGGCGGCTTCCAAAGATTTTACAATCTCGGGCACCAGTGTTTTGTGCCCCGCCGCCAAACTGGAAATACCGATCACATGCACATCATTTTCAATGGCGTCTCGAGCGGCTTCATCGGGTGTTTGGAACAGAGGCCCAACGTCCACATCAAATCCTAAATCGGCAAAAGCTGTTGCAACAACTTTAGCGCCCCGGTCATGCCCGTCTTGGCCCACCTTGACCACCAGCATGCGCGGACGGCGGCCTTCCTCGGCTGCAAATTCTTCAATCTCCGCCTGGATTTTGTTGAACCCTTCATCGCCTTCATAGGCTTGAGAATATACGCCTGACACAGTTTTCACCTCCGCCCGGTGACGCCCGAAAACAGCTTCCATGGCATCAGAAATTTCACCGACGCTGGCCCGCGCACGCGCCGCATCAATGGCAAGTTCAAGCAGGTTTCCATTGACCTTCGCGCCCTCAGTGAGGGCCGTTAACGCGGCTTGCGTCTTCGCCTCATCACGGGTCTCACGCATTTTCTTCAGCCGTGCAACCTGGCCTTCACGAACCTTGGCATTATCGACATCCAGAATTTCAATATCATCTTCTTGTGCCAATTTGTATTTATTGACGCCAACAACAACTTCTTCGCCACGGTCAATGCGTGCTTGCTTGCGCGCAGCCGCTTCTTCAATTTCAAGTTTCGGCATGCCACTCTCAACAGCTTTGGTCATGCCGCCAAGCTCTTCAATTTCCTGAATTTTGGCCCATGCCTGTGCAGCAATCGAATGGGTCAATGTTTCGATGTAATAAGAGCCACCGAGTGGGTCGATCACATTGGTGACGCCACTTTCTTCCTGGATCACCAGCTGCGTATTTCGCGCAATACGTGCTGAGAAATCGGTCGGCAGCGCAATGGCTTCATCAAGCGCATTTGTGTGCAAACTTTGTGTACCACCAAGTACGGCGGCCAGCGCTTCAAGCGTAGTGCGGATCACATTGTTGTACGGATCTTTTTCCGTCAGCGAGACGCCAGATGTCTGGCAGTGGGTGCGCAACATCAATGACTTCGGATTGGTTGCACCAAACTCAGACATAATGCGATGCCATAAAAGCCGCGCCGCGCGAAGTTTTGCCACTTCCATGAAAAAATTCATGCCGATAGCAAAAAAGAAGGAAAGCCGTGGCGCAAAATCATCCACGGCAAGACCACCCCCTTTTGCCGCCCGCACATACTCCATCCCGTCTGCAAGCGTAAACGCGAGCTCTTGAACCTGTGTCGCGCCTGCCTCTTGCATGTGATAGCCAGAGATAGAAATCGTATTGTATTTCGGCATATTCTTCGAGCAATAGGCAATAATATCAGCAATGATCCGCATCGATGGAGCTGGCGGATAGATGTACGTATTGCGGACCATAAACTCTTTCAGAATATCGTTCTGAATAGTGCCAGCCAGTTTCTCTGGGCTCACGCCCTGCTCCTCTGCCGCCACGATGTAGTTCGCCATGATCGGGATAACGGCCCCGTTCATCGTCATGGACACGGACATCTCATCGAGCGGAATATCTGCAAAAAGGATTTTCATATCTTCAACGGAATCAATCGCAACACCAGCTTTGCCCACATCGCCGACCACCCGTGGATGATCACTGTCATAGCCTCGGTGCGTCGCCAGATCGAAAGCAACAGACAGACCTTTTTGACCCGCAGCTAGATTGCGCCGGTAAAAGGCATTGGAATCTTCCGCTGTAGAAAAACCCGCATACTGTCGGATCGTCCAGGGACGGCCTGCATACATAGTGGCCTGAGGGCCGCGCACGAAGGGGGCAGCACCTGGAATGGAGTTGGCGTCATACCCCTCATCGGCCAGCGCCTCGAGGTCGGCAGCCGTATAGAGCGCCTTAACATCTATACCTTCTGGCGTGTGCCACACCAAAGTGTCGACAGAGCGACCCTTCATCTGCTTTTCAGCAAGAGTTTTCCAAGCGTCAAAAGGGTTGTTTTCGGTGCCCATGAGAGTGTCCGCAATCTAGTAAAACATGAATTTGGGCGAAGTATCGTGGATGGGCGCAGTGGGGTCAACAAAGCTAGAAAATCCGCCAAATAGTGAGTTTCTCCCTACGTTGTCCAATCGTGTGCCAATTGTCGATTTGTGATTATGGAGTGCGACGGTGAATTCGGTAAACAAATCCACCGCCGCGATCCGGTCACAAGGCGCATAGGGGACTTGGTTGGGGTACGCCACCGGATCATACGTACCTCATCTACTGGGAAGTCAACGAGGCACGCAGCAATCATCCACACGGGCGGCATCCCGTGCAAAACACGCCATTGCACAAGACCGTGAGCACCTTCGTACATGTTTCATTAACGACAATTGTCAGTTCGTCGAAACAGATNAAAATTCTCACCTTATTTGNTGCGTCATTTAGACAATATTTTACCTCCTGCCTCAAAAATAGAACAAAGGGTTAGCTAGAGACGTGACTNTGTCACGCCTGGCAGTAGGAGGTTGGCTTGTTGTATAGGCTGTGCGCCACAATTATGAACACGATGAAAGCGGTGCTGCACAGCCCCTACGCTGGTCATGACCTAACGCCTGAAAACATTGACCAAGCACGCGCCAATCAATTTGAAATTATCGCGCGGCAATACCGCATGGCCCCAATCATGATGATTGGCATTGCCCTCACGTTGGCCACCAATTTTGACAGCCCATATCCTCCTGCTGTCGCAGCCTTATGGGTATGTTCTGTAATTGCCGCATATGGTGCCCTGTTCTATTTTCAGGAGACCTACTTCAGATCACAATCGCTAAGCTTTGACCCTGACCCACGTATTCGCACCTATGCCCNGCATTATTGGGTCATCAATACAATCTGGGTGGCTCTCGTTCCACTTTTTTGGGCGCCGGAAAATTATATCCAGGTCATGTTGGTATTCATGATCCTGCTAGCGCATTTGGTAACTGTGACAGCAATCGGCTTTCGAATTTTCTCGATCTACCTCAGCAACTCTGTTCCTCTGATCGCCATGATCGTTCTCAGCACATTTGCCCATGGCGAACAGATCTATTTGGTAATGGGGACACTTTCGTTTGCCCTCTATCTGTTTTTAACAGGCGTCGCAAGGTCAGCCCAAGCCCATGATCTTGAGAACTACGTCATCCGTTTCCGCAATGAAAACCTGATTGAAGAACTGGCACAAGCCATTCAGGCCGCCGACATCACCCATGCAAATGCTGAAGAAGCAAATCTAAACTTGCGCGAACGCGAGGAACTTTTCCGCGCCCTTGTCGAAAACGCTTACGACACCATTATGCTGACAGACAGCCATGGTTACGTGCGATACGCTGCTCCCTCCATCAAACAATTTGGACTAAATGCAGAAACCGTTCTGGGACAACCGATAAACAATCTGCTGCCCTCGCTCAATAGCGAGAACTCTCTATCGGCGGCAATCGCCGAAGAACAGCCAGATGGCCACGTCAAAAAGCTGCAAGAGCATGTGGCTACGCCAGATGGTCGTGAGGCCTGGATTGATGCGTCCATCACAGACTTGCGCGGATCGTCAAGCGTGGGCGGTCTTGTTCTCAACATTCGCGACGTGACAGAGCGCAAACGTGCGGATGACGAAATGCACCGTCACCTGGAAGTTCTTGATGCCCTGGCGACGGGCGCCCCCCTCGACGCCATTTTGACCAAAATCGCGTTCAGTGTTGACCGCACAAATACCGGCGCTCATGCTGCCATTTTCTTGATCGACGAAGAACGCTGCGTCATTAAAGCAACGGGACCCAATGTTCCAGATGAACTGCATGATTGCCTACTAGGTATGGTTTTATCACCTCTCGTGGGCTGCTGCGGTGCCGCCATTGAGAATGGTCATCGTGTCATGATCTCAGATCTCAGCACGGACCCTCTCGCAGATTTATTTGCCCCCACCCTCGCCAAGATCGGGTTCAAGTCCAGCTGGGCACAACCCATTTTCTCGCGTGGGGGGCGCATTCTCGGAGTGCTCACCAGCTTCTACAGAGACCACCGCGCACCCGATGATGGTGAGATTGCGTTTGTAAGTGGCACCGCTCATCTTGCCGGCATCGCCATTGATCGCCGACAACAAGAAGACAGATTGCGTGAAGCAAGTGAAAATGCGGAAATGGCAAACCGTGCAAAATCACGTTTCCTCGCCACAATGAGCCACGAATTGCGCACACCTTTAAATGCCATCATCGGTTTTTCAGAAGTAATGCAGCAGGAAATGTTCGGCGCTCTCGGAAATGATCGATACAAAGAATATTCTACGGACATCCTGACCAGTGGACGACACCTGCTGAGCATGATTGACGATATTCTTGATCTGTCGAAAATTGAAGCTGGCCGATACGATCTGGAAGAACGCGATGTTGACGTCAATGACGTGATTGATTGGTCAGCCGAGTTGATGAGACCAAAGCTTGCGGAAGGAGACCTATCACTCGCCCTCGACATTCCTCAAGAGTTGCCACTGATTTATGCAGACAGACGGGCGCTTCGCCAGATTTTGCTGAACCTGCTGTCGAACGCAGTCAAATTCACTGAGGCGGGCGGAAAAATTACGATCTCGACGCGCATTGACAATAGAGTGGGACTAACAATTTCAGTGACCGACACTGGCATCGGCATCCCGGCCGAACGTGTTGCAGAAACAATAGAACCATTTGTGCAAGTTGAGAGTTCCATGACCGGCAAACATCACGGGACTGGGCTCGGTCTTTCGATCACCAAGCATCTCGTCGAAATGCACAATGGTAGTTTTGAGCTAACCAGTGAAGAAGAGGTGGGCACCTGCGTCAGCTTCACTTTACCGGCACACCGTATGGTAACCCTGGCACCTGATACGTCCGAAGTTTTGGGCTAGGCAACACTCCTCGAAACACTCAATCCAAACAGAAAAAAGTAACGGCCAAATGTTTGGCCGCCGCCCTGCACTTTATTCCGCCGCTTTTGCCGGAGAGGCATTCTTGTTGATGTAATTAAACAAGTGGCCCCCAACTTTGCGGATTTGAATTTCCTCCGCACCTTCCGTGATCCGGTAGCGACGGTGATGGCGATAGATATGTTCAAACGGCTTATGACGCGAATAACCGATGCCACCGTGCACTTGCATGGCAAGGTCTGCCGCTTCACAAACCAAACGGTTCGCCCGGTAGTTACACATGGACACTTTGTCTGACAGGTGAATGGCCACATCCGGCTTGCTCATCTGATCCATTTGCCACGCCGTTTTGTAAACAAGGGTGCGGATCATCTCACATTCCGTATGTGCCTCAACGAGCGGGAACTGAATGGCTTGATTGCTCGCCAACGGCTTGCCGAAGGGCTTGCGGTCTTTTGCATATTGCACGCTCTCATTGATGCAGAATTGAGCAGCGCCAACACCAGAAGCTGCCTGGCGAATGCGGTTTTCATGCACAAAGTGCTGCGCGAGCGCCAGACCATTATCACGCGGGCCCAGGATCGCCGTATCTGGCACCCAGACATTGGTCAGTGAAATACGCGGGTGATCGGTCGGCATATTGAAGGTCCAGAGGTATTCCTCAATTTTGAACCCTTCCGCATCCGTCGGCACGAGAAAGCAGGTAATGCCGCGCGCTGATCCATCTTTACCTTCGGTGCGAGCAAAGATCATGTCGTAGTTAGCAACGTGAAGACCTGTGTTCCACATCTTCTCGCCATTCAACAGCCAGCCGTCCACGCCATCGCGTTTTTCCGGCACGCCGCGTGTCTCCATCCAAGTGGCATCAGAGCCATGCTCTGGCTCCGTCAAACCAAAGGCGACTTTATGTGTGCCCGCCAACATGCCATTTACAAATTCGTCTTTCTGTTCTGGCGTACCAAAGTCTCTAAACATCAGAACTTGTGGAAAGTTGCCAACGATTGAGCTTTCGTTTTGCAGGTCNTTATGAAGTCCCAGTCCCTTGGCGGCGAGATGCTCACGGATGACAGCCATGTCGAGNTTTGTGCCATTGGANCCGCCAAACTCCTCCGGTAGCGCATAACGCAAATGTCCCGCTGCATCGGCTCGGCGACGCATTTCGCGCAATAGGTCTTCCCAATCTTCGCGCGGCAGTCCGTCATTGTCCCAATCGGTACGTGCATGTTCACGCCGATGGTCAAAGAACCGGATATTGTCGTCCTGGTTCTCCAGCGGCCTGATCTCTTTTTCAATAAAGGCATCAAGCACGGCTAGATAATCGCGCAGTTGTTGTGGGATTTCGAAATCCATGTNCAGTCTNCCCAAAAGTCAAAATTTCAATGGCCTGACTATAGAGGCTAGCGGGCTCCGCGCTAGCCACGACGTTACGGAAGGGGGCCCATTTATCCACAGAAATTCTTAAAGGCTATCCGCTTCGCACGGAGCCAACCCACTAGATTTAGCCGTGAACGGATCGGGAAAATCCTAAAGTCGTCGATTCGGACGCGATTCGTTCTCACAATGATCTGAAAGTTAACGAGGAAAGATTAACACGGCAATTTGCCCCCTGTGCATGAGTGCTCACACAAATATGTGCCTTGCATTCACACCCCAGAGCCGTAATGGTGCGCGCCGACATGACTTCACCTCGCGCCCGACCAGCTCCGCCCGGCGGCGACATCACCGCCATCCTGGGGCCCACCAACACTGGCAAGACNCACCTCGCGATCGAGCGCATGCTTGGCCACAAGTCNGGCATGATCGGTCAACCGCTGCGCCTGCTCGCCCGGGAAGTTTATGACCGCATCATAAAACGGGTGCGTCCCTCAGAAGTGGCACTCCTCACGGGTGAGGAAAAAATCCTACCGCCGCAGGCCCGATATTTTATCTGCACCACAGAATCCATGCCCTGGGAACAGGATGTGGATTTCTTGGCAATTGACGAAATTCAGTTGGCCGCAGACCGTGATCGTGGACATATTTTTACCGACCGTCTTTTCCGCGCCCGTGGCGGTGAAGAAACCATGTTTCTAGGCTCAGAAACAGCTCGCCCCCTCATCAAACGTCTTGTCCCGGATGCGCGCATCACCACGCGGCCACGCCTGTCTGTGCTGGCGCACGCAGGCCACAAAAAACTCACCAANNTGCCNCGCAGAACAGCCATCGTCGATTTCTCAGCGGACAAAGTCTACGCCATAGCGGAGCTGATCCGCAGACAACGCGGCGGCGCAGCTGTTGTTATGGGTGCATTGAGCCCACGCACTCGCAATGCACAGGTTGAGCTTTACCAAAATGGCGACGTTGATTACCTGATCGCCACGGACGCCATCGGCATGGGACTCAACATGGATGTGGACCATGTGGCTTTTGCCAGCACGGCAAAGTTTGACGGGTCAAGACATCGCCCTCTCCATGTAGCCGAACTTGCTCAAATCGCGGGTCGTGCTGGGCGTCATATGAACGATGGCAGCTTTGGCACCACCGGAGACGCTCGTCCCTTTGATCCTGAAACCGTTGCCCGCATCGAAGATCACCGTTTTGAAGCTGACCAGATATTTCAATGGCGAAATGCCGATGTTGATTATTCGACCCTAAAAGACCTGATCCGCTCTCTTGAAGAAGCCCCAAATCGCGATGGTCTCACCCGTGCNCCNATGGCCGTTGACCTGGAAACAGTGACATTATTGTCGAAAGATCCAGACATTCAGCGATTAGCCGCTGGGCCAGCCGCCATTGGATTATTGTGGGATGTGGCACAAGTACCGGATTTTCGCAAAACCATGACCGGTGAACACACCAGCCTAATCGCTCGGATTTATCGCTCCCTTATGTCAGATCAGGGGCGGATCTCTCAGGATTGGCTCGACCAACAAATCTCCCGACTCGACCGCGTGACCGGCGACATTGATACTTTATCAAATCGTATCGCACATATGCGCACTTGGACGTATATTGCGAACCGCGCCGGATGGCTTGATGATGCACCCCATTGGCAAGAACGCACGCGCGCTGTAGAGGATAGGTTGTCAGATGCTCTTCACGAACGTCTGACACAACGTTTCGTCGATCGACGGACCAGTGTATTGATGAAGCGGCTGCGCGAACACGAGGATTTAATGGCGTCAATTAATGAAGAAGGCGATGTACTCGTCGAAGGTGAATTTGTTGGCAAGCTGCAAGGCTTTGTCTTTGTAGCCGACCCACGGGCGGAAGGCGTGCACGAAAAAGCTTTGCGCGCAGCATCCGACAAGGCGTTAGCAGGCGAAATCGTCGCCCGCGCGGACAAGCTCGCAAGCACACCTGCAAGTGAGATCCAACTCTCCGACCAAGGCCAATTCATTTGGAAAGGTCATGCGGTTGGGCATTTGGTCGCTGGCGACACTGCCCTCGCCCCACGCGTCGCCGTCATTGCGAGCGAGCAGCTGAACGGCACGGAGCGAGAAAAAGTTATTGAGCGTCTTCAAAGCTGGATGCGCGTGCAAATCGCAACAACGCTTGAGCCATTGGTGCAACTCGGCGAAGGCGAAGACCTCACTGGCCTCGCAAAGGGGGTTGCCTTCCAACTCACAGAAAACCTGGGCAGTCTCAACCGCGAACAAA
>JGI24723J26617_10000782_pt1 | contig 29911 bp, 26 predicted proteins | sample Cruoilmetagenom6_FD_26617 | JGI IMG/M metagenome (IMG submission 26617)
CAAAACGCAATTCCACTGGCACAAATAACGGTAGCGGCCTGCATCTGGTCTTCCGGAATTTGCATGGAATGCCCCATACGGTTAAAGATGGCCTTGGCCAGGTCTACCCTTTTGGCCCCTTTCTCATTGCTGCAGATACAGGTCATGGATTTCCCCACGGAAATAGCTGTATTGGGCATGGCTCGAATAATATAATGATCTGGCCCTATAACTTCTTCCATTCGGGCAATACTAAAACCGGTAATGGTTGAAATAATAACATGTTTCTCCGTAAGGATGTCCTTCACCTCTCCCAATATTTTTACAAATTGGCCAGGCTGTACCGCAAAAATCAGGATATCGGATTTGGCCACCGCCTCCCTATTATCCGTAGTAGTGGTGACAATTCCATAATTTTCAATCTCCTTAAGTCCATTAAGACTTCTCTTGGTCAGGACCATGGAAGTGGCCCCATTGGTGCTCAAAATACCTTTGGCTATGGATAGACCTAAATTACCTGCTCCAATAATAGCTATTTTCATTCCTTATTTGTTATTTGTTTCATTCCCTAAACCAAGAGAATCCAATGGTTGATCAATTTGTTTGTCGGTCGGTCATAATATCACCATCAACCCCCAGGGGGCAACGATTTTAAAATACGCCTGCTTTCAACTGCAGGCCTTCCGTTTCCTTAAATCCGAACGCCAAGTTCATGTTCTGCACTGCCTGCCCTGATGCCCCTTTCAATAGATTGTCTATGGCAGAGGTGATCAGCAGTATATTGTTATGCTTGTGCAAATGAATATGACATTGGTTGGTATTCACCACCTGTTTTAGGTTGATGTCCTCCTCTGTTACCTGGGTAAAGGCCGCATCCTTGTAAAACTCCCTGTACAGTTCATAGGCTTCTTCCAAACTCCCATCAAATTCGGTATAGGCCGTGGCCAATATCCCTCGGGTAAAATTCCCCCTATTGGGAAGAAAAAATAGTTCCCCGGTATTTTCCTGAAGACTGTGCAAGCTTTCATTAATTTCCCCTAGGTGCTGGTGCGTGAAGGGCTTGTACCAGGATACGTTATTGTTCCTCCAGCTAAAATGTGAGGTTGCCGAAAGGCTTACTCCTGCCCCTGTACTTCCAGTAACAGCATTGATATGTACCGGTTTACCCAACTTATGGGCTTTTGCCAACGGCAATAACCCCAACTGAATAGAGGTAGCAAAGCAACCTGGATTGGCAATATAGTTCGCTTTTTTTATTTCTTCCTTTTTTAGTTCCGGCAAGCCGTAGACAAAAGCCTTTCCATCCAGAACGGCATCGGCCTCCAACCTAAAATCATTACTTAAATCAATGATTCTTGTGTCCTTGGAAAACTCGTTTTCCTTTAAAAAACTCGTGGAGTTGCCATGACCCAGACAAAGAAATACGACATCCACATCTTTGTTTACCTTTCCTGTAAAAACCAAATCGGTAACCCCCAACAGGTCTGGATGTGCCGTGGTAATCTTTTTACCTGCCCTTGTAGTACTAAAAACAAAATCTATGGTTGTATTAGGGTGGTTCAGGAGAATTCTAATGAGTTCCCCACCAGTATATCCTGACCCTCCTATAATTCCTACCTTAATCATTATGCTGGTTTACGTGGTTATATATTTTTCCCGAATTGGAAAGTATCTTAATAAATCCTTTGGCATCATCTGCCGTCCATCCTTTGTTCATCTCTCCATAACTACCAAAAGAGGCGTTCATCAAATCGTGCGAAGAGGATATCCCGTCCAATTCAAATCGATAAGGGTGCAGGCTTACAAAGACATCACCACTAACGTTCTTTTGGGTATCGGTCAGGAAGGCCTCAATATTTCGCATTACCTCATCCAAATAATTTCCTTCATGCAACAACATACCATAGAAATTGCCCTGCATTTCCTTCTGATACTGTTGCCATTTGGTAAGGGTATGTTTTTCCAATAAATGGTGGGCTTTGATAATGATCAGGGAAGCAGGTGCCTCAAACCCTACCCTACCTTTAATTCCAATAATAGTATCGCCAACGTGTATATCCCTACCAATGGCATATTTGGAAGCTATTGCCTCCAATTTTATGATGTTGTTCACCGGGGTATCGTTATCGCCATCCACAGCAATTAATTCCCCCTTGTGGAAAGTAAGTTTCAACTGGGTGGGTTCCGTCTCCTGCAATTGGCTTGGATAAGCAGAGTCCGGTAAGGATTTGTGCGAGGTAAGTGTTTCCTCACCCCCTACGGAAGTTCCCCACAAACCTCTATTGATAGAGTATTTTGCCTTCTCCCATGGGTAATCTACCCCATTCTGTTTCAAATATTCAATTTCTACGTCCCGGGCCAATTTATTATCGCGAATGGGGGTAATAATTTCAATTTCCGGTGCAATGATCTGGAAGATCATATCAAACCTAACCTGATCGTTCCCGGCCCCTGTACTACCGTGGGCTATATATTTGGCACCTACTTTTTTGGCGTAATTAACAATTTCAATGGCCTGAACAATTCGCTCGGCACTAACCGATAAGGGATAGGTATTGTTCTTTAAAACATTTCCGAAAATTAAATACTTTACTACTTTTTCATAAAAGGTGTTTACAGCATCTATGGAAGTGTAGGTAGTAGCCCCCAATTCCAAGGCTTTTTTGTGAATGCTCTCTATTTCCTCCTTTGAAAACCCACCGGTATTTACACTTACGGCATGTACTTCAAAACCTTGATCCTTTGACAAATACTTTGCGCAATAGGAAGTGTCCAATCCACCACTATATGCTAAAACTAATTTTTTCATGCTAAACTTATCTTATTATTATATTCACAGTAGTATTGATCCACTACTTTGTTTTCTTATTCAGGAACAGACTTTCCTTTATACTTTTTAATCGTTGAAAAGCCTTGGAATTCAATTTTTCCTTCGGCTCCTGTTTAATCTCCTTGACTTTGGTTTCGGGGTCGTACAACATTCCGGTACAAAGGCACATTTTTTGTTCTGTCCTAGTAAGGATATCGAAATTTTTACAGGTCTGACAGCCCTTCCAAAACTCTGGATCGGTGGTAAGTTCCGAAAAAGTTACCGGTTTATAGCCCAGTTCATAGTTCATCTTCATCACTGCCAAGCCTGTAGTAATCCCAAATATTTTGGCATCGGGAAACTTACTTCTGGAAAGGTTGAAAATCTCCTTTTTTATTTGCTTGGCCAAACCCTGATTCCTGTAATCCGGATGTACTATAAGGCCCGAATTGGCTACAAATTTTTCATGTCCCCATACCTCAATATAACAGAATCCTGCAAATTTATCGCCGTCCAAGGCAATAATGGCATTGCCATTATGCAGTCTTTTTTGAATATATTCAGGAGTACGCTTGGCAATCCCGGTGCCGCGCACTTTGGCCGATTCCGCAATGGTATCACAGATGATCTCGGCATATTTAAAATGGGAATCGTTAGCAATAACAATCTTCATTGAATGTTGCTTTTAAAATTAAAATTATAATTTATTTTTTTTGAGAGGGAAATGGACTCACCTATTTCCATAAAAGAAGCGCACCCTTACGGGCGACGACGTGTAGGCGTAAATGAATATGCAAGGTTGGAAACCCTGTTTACGTTTAGTATGTAATATAAGTTATTCATTCTACCATCAAAAGTACAAATAAAAATGAATTTATGTGATTGATGTGCTAATTTTTACTAAATAGTATCTTTTTGTTATGTAATCTAACAATTTCATAAAACATAAATCCATATACTGCAATATATTCAACGGCCAACAGCCAATAATTCTCCCTAAACCCTTCATTGGAATAGGCCCAGTAGCTCAATACAATACTCAGGGACCAAACCATAGGGAACCTAAACTCTGTAAACAGGCTTAAAGTCAATAAGAAAATAATATACCATGGATGCACCGTTGCGGACAAAAAATAATATAAGGTAAGCACCCACAACATAGAGGTCAGCAAACTTGACATCTTTTTATTGTCCCTAAAAAACGTAAACAGGGCTACTGAGACAATAACGATTATCGGGGTAATCTTTCCATAATCCTTGATAAGTTCCCAAGGCTTGACATCGAAATTTAGGGCCACTTTCTTTATGGCGTTGTACAGCCCTGCATTGAATTCAAAATTGGAGAACCACAGCCCTACCGTCTGCAAGTAATTATTTGCAAAATCCTGGGAATAGAACGGGAGTATTAAAAGGACCGTTGTTAAACCCACAACCGCATAGAATGGAATACTTTTCTTAAACCCGAAATACTTTAAGAACAAGGGCAGAAATAGCAATGGGACCAATTTAATAGAGATGGATAGCGCGTATACAACAGCTGCCAACAACCATTTCTTATTGAAGAGAAGACAAATAGCCCAGACAAAAAAGAACAACATCACCCCTTCAAAATGCAGATTCCCCGTTAGTTCCAAAACAACCAAGGGATTTAAGAAATACCAAAAGATCAGATGGGTGGATTTATTGAGCTTTTGCAGTAATTTTCGACCGAAATACAGGATTCCCAAATCGGCCAAAATTATAATGGTTCTCATGACCAATACGCTGCCCACTATACTCTTTCCCGACAACCAAGTGGACAACGCAAAAATAAACTGATTCAATGGAGGATAATTACTGTAATTTGATGCACTGAGGCTGCCCATGCCACTCACCAATTCTGCGGCATTGTGCATGAGATGGCCGTTTTGAATTATCAAGTCCTTAGGAAGATGAAGGTAGGGACTCAGCCCAATATTGATCAATTGCCCGTCCCAGATAAATCTATAAAAATCCTGTGAAAGATTAGGTTCTGCAAAAAGTAGCAACAACCGGAAAAGTGTCCCGGAAATAGCCAGAAACTTAAAGTTCCATTTTTCAAATTGTATCAGCTTATAGCATAAAAAAAACAACCCCAAATAAAGACTCAGCAGCTTCATAAAATCGGGCCGGTCCAAATGGTAACCAAAGGAAATATAGAAGAGGATGCTAAGCAGCACCATTAAAATTGGAATCCTATGGAGTTTCCAATAAGAAATGGCCCTTTGGATCATGGTCGTCTGGTGGTTTTTGGTCACTTTATTAATTCAGCAATCTCCCAAATTTAAATGAAATTATCAAATATCTATACTTCCAATTTTGATTTTGGCAATAGAAAGCTGATTTTTTTAAAATTCAGGAATGACGACAAACAAGATCATTGCTCCAACATCGGCGCAAAAGAAATCCTATTTATTTCTTAACTAAGGGTTTAGGAACATAAATCCGATGAATAATTTCAAAAGTAAAAAAGCCCTTTCTTTAACAAGAACAGGGCTTTTGAAAAACGTTTATAAATATTATTTATGCCCTTGCCATAAGGGATTTGAAGAATACATAACCGAAGCCCAAAAATAACATAAAGTGAAATGGGAAAAGTCCAAAATCATTCAAAGGAATGGCACTGTACATTCCAAAAAGGAAGTAAAGCATTAAGGCCGCTTCCAAAATCATATTGGGAGAAAGCTTGGTAGCCAGATATTTATTCCCCTTCCAGCTGTCCTTTATACTGTTCAAATTAAATTTTGGGGTCCTGACAAACTCAGATCTTTTACCCATATGACCTTCCAGGACTGCAATGGAGTTGTGCAATGAAAATCCAAGGGCCACAGAGAAAAAGGTAAAAAAGATTTTTATATAGTCTACAAAATTATCAAAACTACTACCCTGTATACTCTTATAGGTAAACCAATAACAAACGAAAAGGATAATAGTACTTAAAATAAAAAACTTGGTGGCTTCAAAAATCCACCCCAAGTGATCATAAGTATTTTTAATGTACATCATGGGAATGCTCAGCAATGCCACCAAAAATACACAAAGGAACATGGAGCTATTCAACAAGTGCATCACCCCGTGAAATTTGGTCTTGAACGAGATGTTCTTAGCGGAAATAACACTCCAAACCGTTTTTCTAAAGTTTTCGGCCCCACCTTTGTTCCAACGAAATTGCTGGGAACGGGCAGCACTGATTACTACAGGAAGTTCTGCAGGCGTCTCTACATCCTCCAAATATTTAAATTTCCAATTCTTTAATTGGGCACGGTAGCTAAGATCCAAGTCCTCGGTCAGGGTATCTCCTTCCCAATTTCCGGCATCCAAAATACATTCTTTTCTCCAAATACCTGCCGTACCATTAAAGTTTATAAAATGGCCCTTGGCATTACGTCCTACCTGTTCCAACGTAAAGTGGGCATCCAAAGCAAAAGCCTGTATACGGGTCAGAGTAGAATATTCCCTATTGATATGTCCCCATCTTGTCTGAACAACACCAATTTCCCTATCTTTAAAATAAATAACGGTTTTCTTTAACCAATCACTGGAAGGCAAGAAATCTGCATCGAAAATGGCAATAAATTCTCCTTTGGCCTTATCCAGTCCTTCTTTTAAAGCACCTGCCTTATAGCCTTGCCTATTGGACCTTCTAATATGTTGTATATCCAAGCCAGTCTCCTGAAGGGCTTTTATTCTCTTGGCAGTGTCCAGTACGGATTCGTCCGTTGAATCGTCCAATACCTGAATTTCCAATTTACTCAAAGGATATTCTATTTTCGAAATATTGTCCAACAAACGCTCCACTACGTATTCCTCATTATAAATTGGAAGTTGTATGGTTACAAATGGTATTTCTTTTGGATCCAATAAATTGAATTTTGGAGCCTCCTTATTTCTCCTTTTATAACCTAGATAGTTGACCAATAAATTAAGCTGGGCCAAGCTATAAAAAAATATTAATAATAAGGATATACTGTAAATCGCAATGATAAAGTAAGTAATTGTTAGTCCCATTTTATTTTAAACTATATTTAAATATCCAACCCAGGATTTTTATGCCTGCAAATATACTACCTTTTACAGTACCTGATACTTTTGATATGCCAATTCTTTTTTTATAACGCACTGGTACTTCGGTATATGTAAACTCTTTTTTTAGAACTTTCAACTGCATTTCCACGGTCCATCCGTAAGTCTTATCCTCCATTTCCAACGCCAAAAGCTTATTGTACTTTATGGCCCTAAACGGACCCAAATCAGTATAAGAAGCTCCAAAGAACCATTTCATTAAAGTGGTGGCCAATGCATTGCCAAAAACCTGTTGTGGCGTCATGGATCCTTCTTCCCTCAGGCCCTTTGTTCTGGCACCGATAACAAAATCCAAATTGTTTTCCAGTATAGGCTTTACCACTTTGGAGAGTTCTTCGGGATAATCCGAATAGTCTCCGTCCATAAATACGATAATATCGGGTGTTTTGGATTGTTTGGAAATATAATTAATTCCCCTTAGGCAGGCATAGCCATATCCCATCCTATCCTCGGTGAGGACAGTGGCCCCGGCCTCCTTGGCATTAAGGGCCGTATCGTCTGTAGAATTATTGTTTACAACAATTATTTCAGAAACAATTTTAGGAATTTCCTTTATAACGTTCGCAATGGAATCAGCTTCATTATAGGCAGGGATAATTACTTTTATATCGGTCATTAGCGTAGTTGAAGGGTCATTCTTATTTATCCATGGTTACCCATTGTTTTGATAGGCAAAGGTATCAATACTTTGATCAATCCATGGAGCTACCCCAAGGTTTGCAACAATTATTTCTACCCCCACCAAATGCCTATTTATTATTGACCAACTCCATTAGATCAACATCGTTCCCCAAAAGCACTTCCGTGGGATTTATTCTTCCCTTGAGCGGTCCATTTTCCAATTTTAAGACCCCCCTAGGACAAACGGCGGAACAAATGCCACAGCCCACACAGCTGGACCTGACAATGTTTTCACCTTTTTGGGCGTATGCCCTGACGTCTATGCCCTGCTCACAATAGGTAGAACAATTGCCACAGGAGATACATTGACCGCCGTTGGTGGTAATCCTAAAGCGCGATTTGAACCGCTGTACAAATCCCAAATAGGCCGCCAAGGGACAACCAAACCTACACCATACCCTATTCCCAAAAATGGGGTAAAATCCGGTACCGATTACTCCTGCAAAAAATGCTCCGATCAGAAGACTATAGGTATTTTGCACACTTTGTGTTTTTAAACCCAAGACGGTGCCAGACTCGGTAAAGAAACTGTAAAGTGTCATCATGGTCATTCCCACGGCAAAGACCAATACCCCGTGCACCAACCATCTTTCCACTTTCCAAGAAAAAAGCGACTTGCTCGAATGCTGTCTATAGGGATCTCCCAGAGTCTCTGCCAATCCACCACAACCACAGACCCAGGAACAGTACCATCGCTTTCCAAAAAAGTAGACCATAACGGGCACAATTACCAAAGTAAGCACTATGCCCCAAACTAAAATAAAAAGTCCTATACCCCCACTGTTCAATAAGGATTTTAAATTCCATTGGAAGAAGAAATCATAGTCTAACGGAAATGCATTTTTAAAATCGTAATACGGCATCTGCAGCCGTACCATTATTTCTGGAATAAGAAAGGCAAAGACAATTTGAAAGAACAATACAGAGGTGGTCCGTACCATCTGGTACATATTGTGCCTGTATTTAATATACATTCTTACGGCCATAACCGTCATTACCGTACAATACATAAAGCCGTACACAAACCAATGTCCGGCAGGATTTCCACTTAGAAACTCACTGATAGGATCCACTAGGTAAGTCCAATTTACGGCAAATTCCGAGCGGAAATAAAGTACTAAATAAAAAGAAACCAGAAAAACGAAGACCAACCAGGCAATCCATCCCCTATTGGTGGCATTTTCATGGTAGATCCCATTATTTTTTATTCCCTTTTGCCCTAACAAAACCACATTGGGAACAATAAAAAGTAAAGCCCCTATAATTCCCAGACCAAAGGTCAGAAACCACATTAATCCCTTGTTTTCNACTATAAACCCACTCCCAGAGCCCTTGCCCACCGTGGCAGCCAAATCATGCGGCCCCGTATAGATAATCTTTTTATATTCCTTGTTTTTTCTATGTTGTGCATTGGCGGCCTCCAGTGCCTGAGTTATTTTGGGCGATAATGAAAGCATTCCTTGAAACTGTTTGCCAACCACATTTTCTTGCATCCGGTCTATAAAAAATTCGCTTGAAATTCCTTTTTCCCGAATTATTTGATCCATTGTCGCAGGGGTCACCTTAAATTCCCCGATAAAGGGTAGAATGGTAAATACGGTAAGGCCTATCAAAAAAATGAAGAGTCCTATTTTTTTTATTATTTGCATCTTAAGACTTTATACGTTGCTAAAAATTCGTTTCCAACTTTTCTTTTTGGGCCTTATGTTCGTACCATAATGGGAGTTATAGCAGGATATAATGGCTTGCTCATATTCCGCGTAGAATTCAGGGTCAAAATTGGCATCCTTTAAATATTCCAACACATAGGATACACTTCTTTTCTCTGTAAGCCATCGGTCCAAAATCTCGTGGCGCATTCGAATTCCAAAGGTATTGATCCCCAAAAACAGTTTAGTATCCCTGTGGAAGGCGATGGTGACACATATTTTCTCCTTGGGATGCCGCCAATGAAAATGCTGTTCATGGTCTTTTTTGGCTCTTTCGCTAAATACCCATCCATAAGTTTGATACTCTATATCCAAAAATTTTGCGGAATTGAACCAATGGCCAGGATTATAGGCCGTTTTGTTACCGCAAATTGTCTGGGCCAACGTTTCCCCCATCATTCTTCCCGTATACCAAACGGCCTCCACCGGCCTGCGGTTGCCTATGGATTCATGTTGTTCGGCACAGTCCCCTATAGCATAGACATCGGTTATATTGGTTTCCAAGAAGTTATTGACCTTTACTCCTTTACCTAGCTCAATTCCAGAGCCTTTTAGAAAATCAATGTTTGGAGCAACCCCTGCGGTTAGCCCCACCACCGTACATGGGATCATCTCCCCCTTATCCGTAACCACTGCCTTTGCCCAACCATTTTCATCCGCAATAATCTCCTTTAGATTGGTGCCCAATTTTAGATCTATATGATGTTCCAAAATGTGTTCATTGATCATTTGGGATTCACCTTCGGGCAGGACTCCGTTCCAAAAGCTGTCCTCACGGACTAAAAAAGTAACAGGGATATCCCTACTCCTAAGCATTTCCGCCAATTCGATCCCGATTAATCCGCCCCCAACGATTACTGCCCTCTTACAAACTTCATTGTTTGGCGCATTGGTCTCCAACAATTCCAAATCCTGTTTGGAATACAATCCCTGTACCCCCTTCAAATCCTGTCCTGGCCACCCAAACTTATTGGGTTTGGAACCTGTGGCAATAATGAGTTTATCATATCCCATTTCCTCGGAACCATTTAATATTAGCTTTTTATTGGCCGTATCTACTTGGGTTACATAACCATGAACCAGATTCAATCGGTTTTTTTTCCAGAACCAATTTTCGTAAGGCTGGGTATGCTCAAACTTCATATGGCCCATATAAACATACATCAAAGCCGTTCTAGAGAAAAAATAATCGCTCTCAGCTGAAATAATGGTGATTTTTTTGTCGGATAGTTTTCGGATATGGCGCGCCGCCGTAATACCGGAGATTCCATTACCAATAATAACAATATGTTCCATAGGGTTTAGGTTGATAACTATTAGGTCGTATCTAAAGATAATAACTTAATCGTTCCCCATTAATTTAGAATTATTCAAGGTAACGGAAAATTGCTTTAATGAAGTCATTGGAAAGGACCAGAGGTTGGCCTTGAATAAAGAAATCCGTACAATAGTGCCGCTCAGGATTATTTGGTGGTCTTTTCCAAAGTAAAAGAAAATTCGGAGCCTATATCGATTACACTTTCCACATAGATCTTCTCATTGTGGGCCTCTATGATATGCTTTACAATCGCCAATCCCAAGCCAGACCCACCTTCGGCCCTACTCCCACTTTTATCGACCCTGTAAAATCTTTCGAAAATTCGGGCAAGGTTTTGTTTGGAAATGCCCTCACCATTGTCGGTCACCCGGATAATCACCTTATTTTTGATTAAATTCTCCACACTCACTTCGGTAGTACCGTTCTGCTGCCCATATTTAATGGAATTGACCACCAAATTTGTAATGACCTGTTGTATTTTTTCCTTATCGGCCTTAACAAAGATTGGATCCTTATAATCCATGTCAAAGGTCAGGGTAATATTCTTTTTAGCGGCTTTCATTTCCAAAAGCTCAAAAACATTCTGCACCAGTTCCAAAATATCAAATTCCTCTATCTCCAAATTTAGGTCCCCAACTTCCAATTTGGTTATAAGATCCAAATCCTTAACAATGTAGATAAGTCGCTCTACCCCCTTATTGGCGCGTTGAAGATACTTTTTNCTAAGACTTTTATCGTCCATNGCACCNTCCAAGAGGGTTAAAATATAGCCCTGGACCGTAAATAATGGTGTTTTTAATTCATGGGAAACGTTACCCAAAAAATCCTTTCTATATTCCTCCCGGATTTTTAAGGTATCTATTTCAATTTTTTTGTCCTTGGCAAACTTCTCTATTTCATCAGTCAGGGACCGCATATCCGTTGTAATGGTCTTGGGAGCCAAAGAGGTGGACTCCAAGAGGGATACATCATTATAAATACGCTCTATGTTACGGTAGATAAATTTTTCTATCCTTAATTGTACTACAAGAAATGAAATAAAGGAAGAAGTTACCAAAATAACCGCAAGGAGTTGCCAATCCATGGAACCACTGTTCCACAAAAATATTCCCAGGACTGTAGTTAAGATAAATGAAATTAGAATTGTAGTACGTAGGGCAAACCTATATGATTTTTTAATCCTCGTTACCATTATAGTACAAACTTATACCCTACCCCTTTTACCGTTTTAAAATGATCATCCCCAATTTTTTCTCGAAGTTTTCTAATATGGACGTCAATGGTCCTACCACCAACAACCACTTCATTGCCCCATACCTTATCCAGGATTACCTCCCTTTTAAAAACCTTGTTCGGCTTGGAGGTCAATAACGCCAGGAGTTCAAACTCTTTTCTGGGAAGAACAATCTCCTCTCCCTTGTTAACAATTTTATATTCCTCCCTATTTATGGTAATCTCCCCAACGTTAAAGATATCTTCTACCTCCTGCTCCTCATTCTTTAACCTTCTTAGCAAAGCCTTTACTTTGCTCACCAAAACCTTAGGCTTAATGGGCTTGGTAATATAATCGTCCGCACCTGCATCGAAACCGGCCATTTGCGAATAGTCTTCGCCCCTAGCGGTGAGGAATGTAATCAAGGTATTTTCCAAACCTTCGGTACGCCTAATAATTTCACAGGCTTCAATACCGTCCATTTCTGGCATCATTACGTCTAAAATAATTAAGTGGGGCTTCTTCTTTTTTGCCTTTGAAACCCCCTCCATACCATTTTTTGCAGTAATAACCTCATACCCCTCGGCAGACAAGTTATAACTTACAATTTCTAGAATATCCGGTTCATCATCCACCAAAAGTATCTTAATGTCCTTTTTTTTCATGCCATATTTTTTTTGTCCATAAACGGTCATCTGCAACCTATTCCCTTTGGAAGCGGAGGTTACTGTGGTCTATCACAACCCTTAACAGGAACCAATTTAACCATGCCCGTTTAGCCTTAATATTTATTGGTTATCCGCGCCAAAAGTAAAGATAATACTATTACACCAAACCACTTAACACGGATTTAATATAGTAACATTTAGATAACATTAAGCCAACAAACTATTAATCTGAGGGTAACGCGACTTTTACAGTTGGGTCATTTATTTGCCATGTTTAAATAAAACAAGTGAACTCAAAAATGAAACCGAAAAATTCAATTGAAATGAAAAAACTATTATTATCCGCATTGGCCATAGGTGCCTTAGCATTTACGTCCTGTAGTAATGATGATGAACCGCCAATAGCTGAAACAGTAGCTACCTGTAATGACGGAATTCAAAACCAGGGAGAAACTGGTGTTGATTGCGGCGGACCTAATTGTCAGCCATGTACAGAAGTAACGGCTACTTGTGAGGATGGCATCCAAAACGGAGATGAGACAGGCGTGGACATAGGTGGTTCATGTGCCGAAATTATTACAGTTTCTGGAGAAATAAGCACCGACACTACTTGGTCTGCAGACAATATATATCTATTGGCAGGCAAAGTTGTTATTGGAATAGGGAAAACCTTGACCATTGAGCCAGGCACTATCATTAAAGGCAAGCCGGGTTCAGGATCTTTGGCATCTGCTCTGATTGTCCAAAGAGGATCTACCATTATGGCCAACGGTACGGCCGATAAGCCAATTATATTTACAGCCGAGGCAGACAATATAGGTGTTGGACAGGCAGCTGGAACCAATTTGGACTCCAATCAAAGAGGACTATGGGGCGGACTAATTGTTTTGGGAAGAGCTACCGGTTCTTTCAAAGGCGATGTAACAGAGGTACAGATTGAAGGTATACCTGCCGATGACACTTTTGGACTTTACGGTCCTGGGGATGCCTTGGACGATGATGACAGTTCAGGGGAATTGGAATATATCTCCATTCGCCATGGTGGTGCTTTGATCGGGGAAGGAAACGAAATCAACGGCCTTACCTTAGGTTCAGTGGGTCGTGGCACCAAGATCGAAAATATTGAAGTTGTTGCCAATGTTGATGATGGTATCGAATTTTTTGGAGGAACTGTAAACACAAAGAATCTATTGGTTTGGGCCCAGGGCGATGATGCTTTGGATATTGACCAAGCTTATTCCGGAACTATAGACAATGCGGTGGTAATATCAGGTGAGGCTTCAGACCATGCTTTTGAAATTGACGGTCCGGAAGGTTCCATCAACGGTTCCTTCACCCTGCAAAACGCCACTATTTTTGGCAGTTCAACGGCCGCCGATGGTGAGTATGCGGATTACAGAAGTAATGCTATGGGAACCACCAAGAATATCTACGCCCTTGGATTCCAAGATGGAAAAGATGTGGAATTGGACGCCAATGATGTGGCCCAAAACTTCTTGGATGGCGAATTAAAATTCGAAGCCTGGCAAATTGTAGGTTTCAACAACAGTATTTTCGCTGAAAAAGTTAAAAAAGATGACGACGGAAACGAAGTGGAATCTAAAATAATCCTTGATCCAACTTTTACGGAAAGAGCTGCAGACTGGACCACACAAGTTACCGATGGTGCCCAGACGGTAGGTGCGGACCTGACGGTATTTTCCTGGACCTATGCAAGTGCTAAAGCTGGTTTGGGTTTCTAACAGAAACTATACACCCCTTTAAAACAACAATCAATTGCTCGCCCAAACATAATGGCGGGCATTTGGTTTATTACGATTTAACTATCAATTACTTATGAGATATTCACTTAGACTTTCAACTTTTACTTTTTTTATTTTTCAACTCATTTTTTCACAAACGGGCGAGGTAACGGGATCATTGATCGATGCAGATTTTCAAGACCCTGTACCCTTTGCCAACATTTTAGTTAAAGGTACCACCATAGGTACCACCTCAGATTTTGATGGCAATTACAAACTTACCCTTGAGGAGGGAAGCCACACCCTTACCTTTTCATTCCTAGGTTATAAAACTGTAGAAATTACCGATGTTCTCATTAAAGCGAACGAAGTAACCAACATAAATGTTACCATGGAAACCCTGGCCGAAGGCCTTGATGAAGTGGTGGTATCCGTAAGCGTTAAAAAAAATACGGAAACTGCTGTTTTGGGTATACAGAAAAAAGCCGTTAACCTTTTGGACGGACTATCGGCCGAAGCCTTTAAAAAATCGGGCTCCAGCGATGTGGCCAGCGCCATAAAATCTGTGCCTGGCGTATCTGTTCAAGGCGGTAAATATGTTTATGTAAGGGGGCTTGGGGATAGGTATACCAAATCTATTCTGAACGGAGTGGACATTCCCGGTCTGGACCCAGATAGAAATACTATTCAGTTGGACATTTTTCCTACCAACATCATAGACAATATATTGGTACTTAAATCGGCTTCCGCAGATTTACCTGCAGATTTTACTGGTGGCATCGTGAATATCGTAACCAAGGACTACCCCACAAAAAAGGAACACAGTATTTCCCTTAGCGGNAGTTACAATCCCGATATGCACTTTAACGAAAACTATTTGGACTACAAGGGCAGTTCTACAGATTTCCTAGGATTCGACAATGGTAACCGCGCTGTTCCCATTAACCGGAATCAGGATATTCCCAACACTTTTGAGTACAATCCATTATTAACGGCAATTACCAAAAAGTTTAATCCTGTGCTCTCGGCAATGAAAGCAAATAGTGCCATGGACTATAGTTTTGGGTTTACCACGGGCAATCAATACAACGTTGGCGAAGGTGAGAATAGATTGGGCTTTTTGGCTTCCCTATCCTATAAAAATACCACTACCTTCTATGAAGGGGCGGAAAACAATTTCTATAGGAGAAATGCGGACACCTCCGTATTTGAACTGGAAACCGATAGGACGCAAACAGGGGATTTAGGCAGAAATAATGTTTTGGTCAGCGGTTTGTTAGGGACTTCCTTTAAAACCGGGAAATCCAAATACAAACTAAACATACTCCACTTACAGAACGGGGAGTCTACGGCCGGTTATTTTAGTCAGACCCTTAATTTTTCAGACTTTGTGAATTTCTCAAAAGATAACTTGGAATATACACAACGTTCCATCACCAACGCATTGCTGAGCGGAATACACTCCAGCGAAGATGCTTCATGGACTACGGAATGGGCACTTTCCCCTACGCTATCCAAAATTCAGGACAAAGATATCAGAACAACATCATTTAGGGTAGAGGACGGAGTTTATTCCATTCCACAGAACAACCAGCCAAAAAGAATCTGGAGGGATTTGGAAGAAATAAATGCAGTTGCCAAATTGGATCTTACCAAAAAATATGATTTTCTGGAAAAAGACGCCAAATTAAAATTTGGTGCCTATGGTTCCTACAAGAATAGGAATTTTGGCATATTGAACTTTGAGATCGAGAACAATGGATCCACTACCAAGTTCAATGGTATTGCAGACAACATCCTTTTGGAAGAAAACCTTTGGACCGTCAACAACAATTCCGGTTCCTATATTGACCCGGACATCTCGGTGGCCGAACCGGCCAACACCTACGAGGCTGCCCAACAAAATATAGCAGGTTATGTATCCAACGAGTTTAAACTGGGACAAAAATTAAGAACTATCCTTGGTGTTAGGGTGGAGAAGTTCGAATCCAAATATACCGGAGAGGACAACAAGGACATCAATGACCCTGAAAAGGTTATCTATGATAATGAAACCATCATAGATAAGTTTGATCTTTTTCCCACAGCCAATTTAATCTATGAACTTACAGAAGATGTCAATTTAAGGGGGTCTTATTCCCGCACTACCGCAAGACCTTCTTTTAAGGAAGCTTCCATTGCCAAGATCTTTGACCCATTATCCAACAACACCTTCATAGGTAATATTGATTTGGATCCTACTTACATCAACAATTTCGATTTTAGGGTTGAATGGTTTGGTGAAAGTGCAGAGATGATCGCATTGAGCAGTTTTTACAAAAAATTCACCGACCCCATTGAACTTACGTACTTTGAATCTTCATCCGATAACTTTACCCCACAAAACTTGGGTGATGCGGACGTAATTGGATTGGAATTTGAACTAAGGAAAAATTTAGGGTTCCTTGCAGCAGCACTTCAAAATTTTAGTCTAAACGTAAATACCTCCATCATTAAATCTACCCAAGTTTATAGCGAAAGCGAGCGTACTTTAAGAACACTGGGACTAAGGGATGGGGAAACCTTGGGCAATGACCGGGAACTACAGGGACAATCCCCTTTCCTTATCAATTCCGGTTTAAATTACGAAGGTGCCGAAAACGGTGTTCAAATGGGAATGAACTACAATGTTCAGGGAAAAACATTACAGGTGGTNGGTAACGGNTTTGTACCGGATGTGTATACCATGCCCTTTCACAATTTAAACTTTAACTTCTCCAAAAGCTTTGGNGAAAACCAAAATCAGAGCCTAAGTTTTAAAATAAGCAATATCTTGGGCGATGACGTGGAAAGCGAGTATGAATCCTACAAGGCGCAAAATCAGACTTTCTCCAAAAGAAGCCCTGGAAGGTCATTCTCCATAGGATACAATATAAAATTCTAAAAAGTTTATTTCCATTTTGAAAAAAAAGAGGTCGAGTTCCATGTTTTTTAACATATAATTCGGCCTCTTTTTGCATTTCATCGAATTTTTGAGTATAAATTTAGCTCCCGACAATGTGCTGCACCTAAAATTCTTACATTTACGGTATATTATTTGTTGTTAAAGTTTCTATGAAGCAACTCTACTTAGTTATAGCCTTACTTTTTATCTCTATTTCCTTTGGACAGGAACCCAAAGGCAATGCTGGGGGTGGGGATATTCCTGGGTTTAAGATATATCCCAATCCTGTTACCAATGGCAGGGTGTATATTAGCACTTCCCTGAACGCTCCTAAACAGNTTTTAATTTTCGATATTTTTGGATCCAAGGTACTGGAAACCACTATTATTGGTTCGGAATTGAATGTCAACGATTTGGATGCTGGTGTCTATATGCTCAGGGTCAACGAAAAAAACAAAATAGCTACGAGAAAGTTGATTATAAAATAGCCTTTCCCAACTTAATAACAGCTCAATACTTCCTTAATCACCTCATTTTCAGGTCTTATTATCCCAATACAACTAGTAAAAAAGGGTTACACATACAAAAAACACCCTTTTGCAACATTTATTACCACTTATTGCCGTGTTTACCTACATTTACTGTATTGATCCCAAATCAATGCTAACCTATGAAAATATTTTACACCCTACTGTTCGTGGTATTTTCTATAGCCGTTTCTGCACAGGAATTCGTTGAAGAACCTGCAGACAGAAATGCCCCGGCCAATACGTTTAAATTATACCCTAATCCGGCCTATCAGGAGGTAGTNTATATTACCACTAAACATAATGGAATAAAGGACGTTGTAATCTATGATGTTTTTGGAACCATTGTCTTGGAAGACCGGATAAGCAATACGCTTTTAAATATATCCAAATTGGCACCGGGAGTTTATGTCTTACAAATTACCGAAGACAGGGTTAAGATGACCAGAAAATTGGTCGTAAAATAAGCCTTTCAGAAGGTACATTCTTCTTTCTACACCCTTCCCTAATATAACTATTTAAACGTCCAATAGTAGGAATACGGGAAGGGAGAATTAAATCTATACCAATAAAAGGTATTAATCCTCAGGGCAGGCCTGTCTGCCGAAAAAGGCGGGATTAGTTCAACTTGCAGTTTTAAGTGCGTTTACTGACTTCCCAAAATTGAGTTTCACCAATAAAACCATAAAATAGGGTTTCCACTATGTTGTTATCATTACTTTTGTAGTAGTTGATTTACAATATGCCTCTCGAAAATATTTTTACAATTTCAACGGAAGAAGAGTTCAATGCCCTGGCATTGAAGACATTTCAGGTCCAATTTCACGAAAACTTGGTGTACGGGGAGTTTTGTCGACATCTAGGAAAAAGTGTGTCCTCCGTTAAAACTATTGAAGATATTCCCTTTCTACCGATAGAATTCTTTAAATCCAAAAAAGTAATTTGCGGTTCATTTGAGCCCCGGATAACCTTTACGAGCAGTGGCACTACAGGNAGCGAAGTAAGCAAGCATTATGTAAAAAGTGTTGAGCTGTATGAGAATAGTTATCTATCCGCCTTCAGACAGTTTTATGGGGAAATAGAGGANTATTGTGTATTGGCCTTACTGCCCTCCTATCTGGAAAGGGAGGGATCTTCCTTAATCTATATGGCCAACGATCTCATCAATAAAAGTAGACATCCGGAAAGTGGCTTTTATTTGGATGATATTGACCGTTTACAAAAGACCATGGTCGACCTGGATGGCCATAACACCAAAATATTACTGCTGGGTGTTTCCTTTGCACTATTGGATATGGCCGAAAGATTCCAATTAAATCTAAAGAATACCATTGTCATGGAAACCGGAGGCATGAAGGGACGAAAAAAGGAATTGATCCGGGAGGAATTGCACCAACTCTTAAAAAAAGGGTTTGGGGTGCCGACTATCCATTCGGAATATGGAATGACAGAGCTTTTGTCCCAAGCCTATTCCCAAGGCAATGGCCGTTTCCTTTCCCCTAAATGGATGAAAGTCTTGACAAGAGAAACCGAAGACCCTTTAAGCTTGCAGAAAGAGGGTAGAACGGGAGGTGTAAATATCATAGACCTGGCCAACATACACTCCTGCAGCTTCATTGCCACCCAGGATTTGGGAAAAGTCCATTCCGATGGAAGTTTCGAGATCCTGGGCAGATTTGACCATTCCGATATTAGAGGCTGCAATTTAATGGTATTATAAACCCAAGATCTTGGCATCCACAAAAAAGGTAGTGGCTATGTTTATTTCATAATCCGACGACAAAAACTCATCGGTTACCGTTTTTAGCCTTAAGGTATAAGTATCCTTTTTAATATATTCCTTTAAATCCTCAGCCGTGGTAACCAATTCCAGCTGTTCCCCGGCAGTGGCCGATACATCTTCGTTCCAAGCTATTTTAATCTCCGGCAAATCTTCTGCGGACATATAAATAATAATCGATTCCAAAAAACTGAAATCCTCCCCTTCAGGAGCCTCAACCGTCATCACCAATTTCTTCAGGACAATTTCTTCTATTAGATCCTTTCTAGTATCATTCACCTCAAATTCTGCAGATGAATTGGTCTCTTTTTCAGGGGTAAAGACTTCAAAAGGTAAATCCACCCCTGTTGTTGAAGGTATCACCACCCTCTGATCATAATCCATGTCAAATTTTGTAAGCTCGTCCAATTTATCACAAGAACTAAAAAGTCCCACCAAGGCAAACAACATAAAATACTTCTTCATTCTTTCCAATTTATTAGGCTAACGGGAATCTCCTAATTTTATTGGGAATAACTGGAAAAAATGCTGTGTTTAACTAATCACCAGCACAAAGTAATTCTTCTTCCCCCGCTGTAGCAAAACAAATTTATTGTTGATAAGATCTTCTGAAGAAATGATATAGTCCTCTTTGACTTTTTCCTTATTCACGGAAATGGAATTTTGTTTCAATTCACGTCTGGCTTCCCCATTCGAGCCCAAAAACCCGGTTTTCGCCGCCAAGGCCGCAATCATATCCAGGCCATTGTTTATGTCCTCTTTGGATACCTCCGCCTGTGGTACACCTTCAAACACCTCCAAAAATGTCTTTTCATTAAGCTTTTTCAAATCGCTGGAGGTCGATTTTCCAAAGAGGATGTCACTTGCCTTTACGGCATTGTCCAAATCTTCCCGGGAATGTACCATTACCGTAACCTCATCGGCCAAACGCTTTTGAAGGACCCTTAAATGCGGGGCTTCATGGTGGGTTTTTACCAAATTTTCTATTTCGTCCTTTGGTAAAAAGGTGAAAATTTTAATATATTTTTCGGCATCCCCATCCGAGGTGTTCAGCCAATATTGATAAAATTTATAAGGAGATGTTCTTTCCGGATCCAACCAAATATTCCCCCCTTCAGATTTCCCAAATTTGGTGCCATCGGCCTTTGTAATCAATGGACAGGTAAGGGCAAATCCCTTTCCGCCTCCTATTCTACGAATAAGTTCCGTACCTGTGGTAATATTTCCCCATTGATCACTACCACCCATTTGCAGGGTACAATTATACTCTTTGTACAGATGTAAAAAATCATATCCCTGCACCAACTGATAGGTAAATTCGGTAAAGGACATTCCTTCCTTGGCTTCGGCCGATAAACGTTTTTTTACAGAATCCTTGGCCATCATATAATTTACCGTAATGTGCTTTCCTACATCCCGTATAAATTCCAAAAAGGAAAAACCCTTCATCCAATCATAGTTGTTTACCAGTACGGCACTATTATCCTTTCCGTTATTAAAATCCAAAAAACGGGAAAGTTGTGCTTTTATGCCGGCCTGGTTATGTGCCAAAGTGGCCTCATCCAAAAGGTTCCGCTCTGTAGATTTTCCAGAGGGATCACCGATCATACCGGTTGCCCCACCGATCAACGCATAAGGCTTATGGCCTGCCAACTGAAAATGGCGAAGCATCATAACGCCAACCAAATGTCCAATATGTAGTGAGTCTGCTGTTGGGTCTATGCCCACATAGGCCGATTGCATCCCACTTAACAAATGTTCTTCCGTACCGGGCATTGCATCGTGCAACATTCCTCTCCAAGTTAATTCTTCTACAAAGTTCGTAGTCATGCTTAAGATCTTCTAATTCAATAATTGTGGCAAATATAAAATAATAGGTTGTTTAACTCCTCCCATAAACGGAATAAATTGGAGGCAATTGAGTAAATTAGCGCTATGATTTTAGTTACAGGAGGAACAGGTTTGGTAGGAGCGCACCTTCTTTTGCACTTATTGCAAACAGGTGCCACGGTAAAAGCCATCCATAGAGAAAATAGCAACTTAAGGGAGGTTGAAAAGGTATTTGGATATTACACCGACCAAGCGCAGGAACTGTTTCAAAAAATTGAATGGGTAAAGGCCGATCTCACGGACCTACCTGCGCTGGAAATAGCTTTTGAAAACGTGACCCATGTTTATCATTGTGCGGCCTTAATTTCTTTTAACCCCAATGACTATGACCTATTGCGCTCGGTAAATTATGAAGGCACCAAAAATATTGTCAATCTTTGTATTGCCAAGGGTGTTAAAAAGTTGTGCTATACCAGTTCTATTGGCGCCATAGGGAGAACAGTAGGTAACCAAGAGGCTACTGAAGAAACGGATTGGACCAGCCAACAAAGCAATGTATACGCCATTACCAAGATGGATGCCGAACTGGAAGTTTGGAGGGGAGCACAGGAAAACGTTCCTGTGGTTATTGTAAACCCAGGGGTTATTTTAGGGCCGGGATTCTGGGAAACGGGAACCGGAGTTTTATTTAAAACCGCTTATAAGGCCCGTAAATATTATCCGCCGGGAGGAACCGGTTTCGTTACGGTCAGTGATGTAGTCAAGGTCATGACGCAGTTAATGCAGTCTTCCATAATCAATGAAAAGTTTATCCTCGTGGCCCAAAATCTGACCTACCAAGAAATGCTAACAATGATTACAAAGGCCTTTGGCAAACCAGCCCCAAGCAGGGTAATCAAATTTTGGCAATTAGAGGTGTTTAGGAGATTGGATTGGCTTAGAAATATTTTCTGGAACAGCGGAAGAAAACTTACCAAAAATTCGATTCAATCTTTGCGTAAAAACCAATTGTTCAGTGCGGACAAGATCCAAAAACAATTAGGGCACTCCTTTGAAGCCTTGGACAGCGCCATTGAGCTATCCTGCAAAAAATTTATGGAAGAGAATCCTTAGAACCCACTGGCTTTTTTTTAGTATTGGGATTCAACTTTTCTTTAGCCTCCTTTATAGAATCTTGCTTCTGCTGCCTTTTTTCTTCAAAGAACTTTTCATCCCGCTCCAATCTATCCTTTACCTTCGTATAGATGGCCTCGTACTCAGTAGGAATGGAGGCATAATACGTATCACTTTTTACAAATTGAACACTGTCTATCCCATACTTGTTATAGATATAGGCCATAGGCTGTATATCATATTCGTTTAAAGTGCTTTCATTTATTATTTTTCCGGCATTTAATAATGCCACGTCGTATAAAATGGTGGCCATTTTATCTTCCGGAATAAGGTTTTCCGGTTTCTCCACTACCTTTTCATTACATGAAAGCAGCAACCCCAGGAAAATAACAATTACATATTTTAGCATTAGTCTCTATTAAAAGTTAACCTCATGGCTTTTCGCTCTTGCGAAAAATTACCATTCCCATAGGCCAAATGGCCATTTACAAAAGTATGGGTTATCCTGGATTTGAACGAATTTCCTTCAAAAGGGGACCATCCACATTTATAGGCTATATTTTCCTTGGTCACTTTCCAGGAATCATTAAGATCCAAGACCACCAAATCGGCATAATATCCCTCCCGAATAAAACCACGTTTTTTTATCTGGAACAATTTAGCCGGATTATGGCACATTTTCTCCACAATTTTCTCCAAGCTAATCTGTCCACTATGAAACCTCTCCAACATTGCCGGCAAGGCATGTTGCACCAAAGGGCCTCCAGAGGGAGCGGAAGTGTACACATTGTTCTTTTCCTCCAAGGTATGCGGTGCATGGTCCGTGGCAATAACATCTATTCGATCGTCCAATAAAGCCTCCCAAAGTTGTCTCCTGTCCGTTGCCGTTTTAACGGCTGGATTCCATTTAATTAAGGTTCCCTTGGCATCGTAGTCCTCATCCGAAAACCAAAGATGGTGAATACAGACCTCAGCTGTAATTTTTTTATCCTCTAGCGGGATATCATTCCTAAAAAGCTCCGTTTCCTTTCCAGTGGAAAGGTGAAAAACGTGAAATCTTGCCCCAGTTTTTTTGGCCAAGGCAATGGCCCTGGAAGAAGAAAGATAACAGGCTTCGGCACTTCTGATCAAAGGATGGTATTTTAAAGGGATATCGTCTCCAAACTGCTCTTTATATTTGGCCAGGTTGGCCTTAATTGTGGACTCATCCTCGCAATGTGCAGAAATGACCATCTCGGTATTCCTAAATATTTTTTCGATCACCTCTTCATTGTCTACCAACATATTCCCCGTAGAGGAACCTAAAAAGAGTTTAATCCCGGAACAGGCATTCTTGTCCAATTTCTTGATCTCTTCCAAATTATCATTGGTTCCTCCGAATAAAAAAGAGTAATTGGCAAAGGCAGAATTTCTCGCTATTTCAAACTTATCCTCCAAAGCCTCAATGGTAGTAGTTTGCGGATTGGTGTTGGGCTGTTCCATAAAGGAAGTTATTCCGCCGGCTACCGCTGCCCTACTTTCCGTAGCAATGGTACCCTTATGGGTGAGACCGGGCTCCCTAAAATGTACTTGATCGTCTATGGCCCCCGGTATAATATACTTGCCTTTCAAATCCATTACCTTCACTGCGCCCTCCGATGAAATCCGATCCTCGATTTTTAGAATAACCTCATCCTCCAGCAGTATATCGGCAGGGAATATTCTATTGTCGTTAACGACCTTAGCGTTTTTTAAAAGTATTCTTCCCATCTTTAAAACTTCTTTTTGTGAAACAAACTTCGCAACTTCATCTGCAGTACCCCAAACACGGCTTCATTGATAATGGAAGCGCTCATTTTGGATTTCCCCCTGATTCTATCGGTAAAAATAATAGGCACCTCCTGAATTTTATACTTTTGAAGATGGGCCCTGAACTTCATTTCTATTTGAAACGCATAGCCAATAAATTTAATGGAATCCAAATTGATGGTTTCCAAGACCTTTCTCCTATAACAAACAAATCCGGCCGTAGGATCGTCTACCTTCATACCTGTTATCAACTTAACGTAAAAGGAGGCTCCATAGGACAACAATATTCTGTGCAAGGGCCAATTTACCACATTGATTCCCTTTTTGTACCGCGACCCTACGGCCACGTCCGCCCCATCCATACATGCCTGTCGCAGTCTTATAAGATCTGCAGGGGCATGCGAGAAATCGGCATCCATCTCAAAAATATATTCATATTTTTTTTCTATGGCCCATTTAAAACCGTGGATATAGGCTGTTCCCAAGCCAAATTTATCCTGTCTTACCTCTAAAAATAGTTTATTAAAATATTGATCCTGCAGAGCTTTTACCGCTTCAGCTGTGCCGTCCGGCGAATTATCATCTACAACCAGTATATGAAAATCCTGCTCCAAAGCAAAGACGGAATGAATAATGAGCTCAATGTTTTCAATTTCATTGAAGGTAGGAATAATGACCAAGCTATCCGCCATCTTAGGTATTGCAATTTTAGCAAAAATAGTATTTTAAAAACTGTAGGGAAATATCAGGGAAGTTTTATGATTTTTTTAAAGATTACATTTAGGGACAAATGTATGGTTTTGACCTCCGTTTGGAGCACCTGGACAAGACCTTTGCAATTCTACCGAAAAAATAGACCATATTGGATTATATTTGATGCGTGACCAATGACCAAGTGTTTTTAAAAGGGGAAAGAGTTCCTATAAACCCAATGGCATTGGCCTTCATGGGCTTATTTCACAGCCTGAAATGGTTTCTTATCTTTTTCCATGGATTTGGCTCTAAAAAAGCTTAGGTTTGGACTGATTTATCCAATCGCCCAGAAAAATGGCAAGTATCCCGAGTCCGGCCCATAGGATTCTATTATTTGGCCAATGGCACTAAAGGAGCCCAAATGTACGTTGTTAACAATAATGCCGCCAAAGCATAAGGCCATGCGTAACATGAAGATCGGGAGGGATATTTTGAAATTTGATTTTTTTGGATATATCGGGAAATAAAAACTAGACCGTATAAATGGAAGCAATATTAAGAAATGTGCATACCGTAGATTGGATAACTATTATCCTATTTTCCAGTATTTTTTTTATGGTGCTTGCCAAAACCATTTTTTATAGCCGTTTCCTCAACTATATCATCCTACCTTTCAACAACAAATATATCTTCCTTTACCAAAAGAAAGACAAACTCTTTAATTGGTTTAGTATTATTTTCAGCATTTTCCAATTGCTTAATTTTTCCCTTTTCCTGTATTTTACCTATATAATTTTTTTTAAGATTCCAGAAGAGCAACAGTTTGTTGCATACGGCATTATTTTTATAACGCTTTTATTATTTTTTACCATAAAGATTCTCCTGCAACTGGGCAACGGTATAATTTTCAATATCAATAAGATCATTTCCGAGATAATTTTTAAAAAACTCTCCTACCTTAACTATAGTGGTATTGTAATGTTATTTGCCAATCTTCTATTAAATTATGTTTTCAAGGAATCAAAAGCAGTTATTTTTATAAGTCTTTTATTGGTATTCCTAATAAACGTCATTGGTTGGATAACAACATTGAGAAATCATCAAAAATTCATCGCCAGTAATTTTGTGTATTTTATTTTGTACCTTTGCGCTCTTGAAATAGCTCCAATTATTATAGTTGGAAACTATCTAATAGATCGAAACCTATGAAAGTAAAAACGATTTTGGTTTCACAGCCAGAACCCAAGATGGAAAATTCTCCCTACTCCAAACTTATTGATAAGGAGAAAATAAAGGTAGATTTTAGACCTTTTATCCACGTGGAAGGTGTTGATGCAAAAATGGTCCGACAACAAAAAATTGACCTTAAAAATTTTACCGCCATTATACTCACCAGTAGGAATGCGGTGGATCATTTTTTTAGGATTGCGGAGGAAATGAGGTTTAAGGTACCAGATACCATGAAATATTTTTGTCAATCAGAGGCAGTAGCCTACTATTTACAAAAGTACGTTGTATACCGTAAGCGTAAAATTTATGTTGGGAAAATGAATTTTCCAGATTTAAATTCTTTGTTCAAGAAATATAAGGACGAAAAATTTTTATTGCCATCCTCAGATGTTCTTAAACCGATAGTTCCCGAAACTTTGAATAGTCTGGGAATAGATTGGACCAGGGGCATATTTTACAAAACTGTAATTAGTGATCTTTCCGATTTAAGGGATGTGTACTATGATGTATTGGTATTCTTTAGTCCGTCCGGAATAGAATCATTGCTAAAGAATTTCCCTGATTTTAAGCAGAACGAAACCAGAATAGCTGTATTTGGAAATTCAACGGTCAAAGCGGCCACGGAAGCGGGCCTAAGAATAGATATTCAGGCTCCCACCCCGGAAACGCCGTCCATGACCATGGCACTACAGAGGTACATTACTAGTGTAAACAAGAAGTAATTATTGCCAAAGAAGTAATTGGGCAATACACCATTATTAAAAACCCCGAGGCAAGCCTCGGGGTTTTTTCTTTTAGAATGCATATCGTTGCGGCCCTCCACGCCGTATTTCCTCATTGGCATAGGCCTCAAATTTTTTAAAGTTTTCCCGAAAGGCATTGGTTAATTTAAAGGCCGTTTTGTAATAGGCCTCGTCATTATTCCAGGTTGCCCGTGGACTTAACACACTGGTGGGGACTCCTGGGCATTCCCTAGGCTGTGCCACACCAAAAACGGAGTGGATGTGGTATTTATCATAACTGTACAATCCCAATTCGCCACTTAAGGCCGCATGGATCATCGCCCTGGTATATTTCAATTTCATTCTGGTACCCACCCCATAAGGGCCACCGGTCCAGCCAGTATTTACCAACCAAACGTTTACCCCTGCATCCAACATTTTTTTACTGAGCATTTCTGCGTATTTCGTAGGGTGCAATGGCATGAACGGTGCACCAAAACAAGCAGAAAAACTGGGTACTGGCTCCACCACCCCTGCCTCGGTACCGGCCACCTTGGCCGTATATCCGGAAATAAAATGATAGGCAGCCTGACTGGGGGTCAGTTTGGAAATAGGGGGCAATACCCCAAAGGCATCCGCAGTTAAAAAGAAAATATTCCTCGGATTCTTACCAATGGACGGCACCTGTATATTGTCTATATTATAAATGGGATAACTTACCCTGGTATTTTGGGTAATGGAGGTATTTGCAAAGTCTACAACCCCATTGGCATCCAGGATCACATTCTCCAAGAGCGCCCCTTTCTTTATAGCTCCGTAAATTTCGGGCTCATTTTCTTCCGAAAGATTAATGACTTTGGCGTAACACCCTCCCTCAAAATTAAAAACGGTATTCTCCTTGGTCCACCCATGTTCATCATCCCCTATCAATTTTCTATGTGGATCCGCCGATAAGGTAGTCTTACCAGTACCTGAAAGTCCGAAAAAGATAGCAGTGTCCCCATCCTCGCCTACATTGGCCGAACAATGCATGGGAAGGCAATTCTTAAATACTGGAAGAATAAAATTCAATGCCGAGAATATTCCCTTTTTAATTTCCCCGGTATATCCGGTTCCTCCTATCAATACAATTTTTCGAGTAAAATTCAAAATAGCAAAATTATGCTGTCTTGTCCCGTCCTCCTTGGCATTGGCCATAAACCCGGGTGCATTGATTACCGTCCATTCCGGATCAAAATCGATCAACTCCTCTTCCGTAGGCCTTAAGAACATATTATAGGCAAACATATTGGACCATGGGTATTCTGTGATGACCCTAATGTTCATCCTATAATCATCGTCGGCACAGGCAAAGCAATCCCTTACATAAAGCTCCCTTTTATTAAGATAGTTGATAACCTTGTTGTAAAGGGCATCAAACTTTTCACTTTCAAAGGGTATATTCACATTTCCCCACCAAATTTTATCGGCCGTAATATCATCCTTAACAATAAACCTGTCCATTGGGGACCTGCCTGTAAATTCTCCCGTATCAATAGCCAAAGCTCCTGTAGACGAGGTGGTGCCCATTCCTTTTTCCACGGTAATTTCATGTAGTCTTGAAGGTGATAATTGATAATGGATTTTTGTATTGGCTATACCATACGTCTCCAGCGCAATCGATTTAGTTGAGGGTGTTGATGAATTCATAATAGTTAAGTTTTATTAGAAAAATATAAGTGCTCTATGAGCTTGTTAGTTTCAATTTGATGGCTTTTGATTTANAACCCTTATGCCCAAAAGTAGCCATCCCGTCACTAGNAGGACACCTCCGAGCGGAGTCAATAACGCCAATTTCTTGAAGTCAAAACTAAACAATTCATTAAGGGCCAATAAGTAAATTGAAAAAGAGAAACATACCACTCCAGCAACGATAAAATAATAAACTGTCTTTTTGCGTTCGTTTATCAATACGTTGCAACCGCCCAAAATCATAAGGAACAAGGCATGGTACATCTGGTATCTGACTCCGGTTTCAAAGGTTTCTATGGCTTTGGCGTCAATCATTTTTTCCAAACCATGTGCCCCAAAAGCCCCCAAAAGAACGGCTGTTAGACCAAAAAATACACCTGTACCGAAAATTGTTTTGTTCATAACTTTAAAGGTCTTATTTCTTACAAATATAACAATTTGATACCTTAGTAACCGTAAAATTGAAAAGCAAAAAACCAATGCGTCGAAAAATACTTGTTGTGGGCAGCGGAAAATCCACTGCATATTTGTTGGATTATTTATTGCAAAAAGCGGAGGCTGAAAATTTACATATTACTATATGCGACCTAAATCCGGAAGCCCTTCCTGAGAGAATAAAATTAGACCCCTCCTGCACAGTATTTAAATTGGATATCTTCAATGATAGGGAAAGAAGTAAGGTCATAGAGCAGTCGGATATTGTCATATCCATGCTCCCTGCCCGCTTTCATATCAAGGTAGCCGTGGATTGCATTCAATTTTCAAAACATTTGGTTACTGCCTCCTATATCAGCGATGACATATTGGCGTTGGACCAACAGGCCAAGGAAAAAGGTCTAGTTTTTATGAATGAAATTGGTTTGGATCCCGGTATAGACCACATGAGCGCCATGCAGGTAATAGATAATATTAGGAAACGCGGCGGTAAAATAATTCTCTTCGAATCTTTCACTGGAGGATTGGTAGCCCCGGAAAGCGACAACAACCTGTGGAACTATAAATTTACTTGGAACCCCAGAAATGTTGTACTGGCCGGCCAGGGGGGTGCGGCAAAATTTATTCAGGAAGGCACCTACAAATACATTCCCTATCACAAGCTATTTAGAAGGACCGAATTCCTGGATGTAGAGGGTTACGGGAAGTTTGAAGTGTACGCCAATAGGGACTCTCTAAAATACAGGGAAGCCTATGGCCTGGACAATGTGCTAACCCTCTATAGGGGTACTATGAGAAGGGTGGGCTTTTCCAAGGCGTGGAATATGTTCGTCCAATTGGGCATGACCGATGACAGCTATACTATTGAGAATTCAGAAGGAATGTCTTACCGCGAATTTGTGAACCTATTTCTACCCTA
>JGI24723J26617_10000792_pt1 | contig 29662 bp, 24 predicted proteins | sample Cruoilmetagenom6_FD_26617 | JGI IMG/M metagenome (IMG submission 26617)
TTTCAACACGTTGGAACATATCTTTCACTTGATCTTCCGTGATGATCATTGGTGGGCAAAATGCCATTGCGTCATACATGTTGCGTGAAATCACCCCGTTTTCCATGAAAGCGGCATTGGCCAGGGCACCCAATTGACCGGGCGCCTCCAAGCCTTTTTTGGTGGCCTTGTCCGTCACCAGTTCCAGGGCACCTATCAGCCCGACACCGCGCGTCTCACCTACCAGGGGATGGCTTTCAAACTCACGCAATGCTATTTGAAACATTACACCCAGTTCGGCCGCGTGCCCAACCAAATCACGTTCCTCGATGATATTCAAATTCTCCAAAGCAACCGCCGCCCCAACAGGGTGCGCACCGCCGGTATAGCCATGTCCCAACACTCCAATACGACCGGACTCTTCGGCAATCGGGTCATAAACGCGGTCATTCAGCATAAACGCCGAAAACGGAAAATAGGTTGAAGTGATTTGCTTTGACATCACAATCACATCAGGCCGCATTCCAAAGGTTTCCGAACCAAACATTTTGCCTGTCCGCCCGAAACCACAGATCACCTCATCCGCAACCAACAGAATTTCATACTTTGTCAAAATAGCTTGGATTTTTTCCCAATAGGTTTTCGGTGGCACAATAACACCGCCCGCCCCCATCAAGGGTTCCGCGAACATCGCACAAATGGTTTCCGGGCCCTCTGCAACAATCATCGCTTCCAGATCCGCAGCGCAACGACTGGCAAATGCCTCTTCGGTTTCGCCTGCCTGCCCTTCGCGCCAGTAATGCGGACATGTTGTATGCAACACACCCTCAATCGGCAAATCAAAACTGCGGTGGTTGTTTGGCAGGCCTGTTAAACTGGCCGCTGCAATCGTCACTCCGTGATAGCCGCGTATACGGCTAATAAACTTCTTACGCTCAGGTTGGCCCAAAGAATTAGACCGGTACCAAAGCATTTTCATCACCGTATCATTGGCCTCGGAACCTGAATTGGTAAAAAACACTTTCGACATTGGCACAGGGGCAATTCCGATCAGTTTTTCCGCCAGATCAATGACCGGCCCGTGGCTGCGATGGGCAAAGTTGTGATAATACGGCAATGCCTTCATCTGTTTGGTAGCCGCATCGATCAGGCGTTGTTCAGAAAACCCCAAGGCCGTTGACCACAGCCCCGCCAATGCTTCGATATACTTATTGCCCTCACTGTCACGGACATAAATACCGTCGCCACTTTCAATAATCTTCGGCCCAACATCAGGATGTATGGCCGCATTGGTATAGCTGTGAAAATGATGCGCAATATCGCGCGCTTCAGGCGAGTTTTGGCGAACAGTCATAAGGAACCTCCATTTTTCGACACGTTGGGGGGGATTTGATCAAATTTCAAGAGGGTTTTTGATGCAACCTTATAATTGCTTTCGCAATTCGAATTTCTGGATTTTCCCCGTTGCCGTTTTCGGCAATTCACAAAAAACCACCTGCTTTGGTCGCTTGAAACTTGCAAGATTTTGGCGACAGAAATCAATGATTTCCTGTTCTGTTGCACTTGCGCCCTCTTTCAGTTCCACAAACGCACAGGGCACCTCACCCCACTTGTCATCCGCCTTGGCAACCACGGCTGCCAATAAAACTGCAGGGTGGCGATGCAACGCCCCTTCAATTTCCACGGATGAGATATTTTCACCACCCGAAATAATAATATCCTTCAACCGGTCCTTGACTTGCGCATAGCCATTGGGGTGCATCACTGCCAGATCGCCGGTATGAAACCACCCGCCTTCAAACGCCTCTGCACTTGCTTTTGGGTTTTTCAGATAGCCTTTCATCGTTGCATTACCGCGCATCAATATCTCACCGATCGTTTTTCCATCAGCAGGCACATCCGTCATCGTTTCCGTGTCAACCACGCGCATATCTTCCATCATCACCATAATCGCACCGGTTCGCGCCTTGATTTCAGATCTTGCAGAGGTATCCAGCCCATCCCAGTCCGAATTCCACGCACACATCAAAGTATGCCCATAAGTTTCGGTTAACCCGTAAACTTGGGTCACATTAAACCCCAACCGCTCAATCCCTTCCAGAATGGCGGCAGGTGGTGGCGCCCCTGCGGTAAAAACCTCAATCCCATGATCAAACGCTTTGCGATCCGCATCATCTGCGTTCACAATCATTCCCAGCACAATCGGCGCACCGCCGAAATGGCTGACTTTATAAGTGTCGATCGCATCATAAATCACTTTTGCCGTCACAACACGTGTACAAATAATCGTGCCAGCAACCGCAGCCATCGACCAGGAATGACACCAGCCATTACAATGAAACATCGGTACAATCGCCAGATACTTCGGGTGGCTTGGCAAAGACCAGTCAGATACGGTTCCGATTGCCATCAGATATGCGCCGCGATGATGATACACCACCCCTTTGGGTTTGCTGGTGGTCCCCGATGTATAATTCAGTGCAATCGCGTTCCACTCATCACCCGGCATTTCCCAGTCAGCGTTTGGATCGCCCAAAGCCAGAAATGCTTCATAATCCATCTCACCAATTGCGCGCGGATTATCGCAGGCTTGCGTGTCCAGCAAATCAATCACCAGCAGATCGGGATTATTCAGCTGCGCAATCGCCTTTGCCCCTTCGGGCGACAATTCAGCATCGATAATGATTACCCGTGCTTCACCATGCTCCAAAATATAAGCAATCGTATCCGCATCCAGCCGTGTGTTGATGGTATTCAAAACGGCCCCCGACATCGGGATCCCAAAATGCGCTTCCACCATTTCCGGCAGATTGGCAGAGATAATTGAAACCGTATCGCCCTTGCCAATCCCACGCGCATTCAATGCCGAGGCCAAGCGGCGGCATCGTGCATAAACCTGCCCCCAGCTATACTGCCGCGATTCGTAAATCGTGGCGGGGTAATCCGGAAACATCAAAGCCGTGCGTTTAAGAAAAGATAACGGTGTAAGCGGCACAAAGTTTGCAGCATTCCGATCAAAGCACTCATATTTATCTGCGTCCACCCTAAGTCTCCCTAATTTCTAACAGCTTGGCCTTTATCCAGCAGGCTGGCAATCCGTGCATGGCTTTCTTTCGTTTTCGCCAAAACCAAAAACGCTGCACGTTCGCGATCATACAAATCCTGTTCGCTTTGTTGCAAACTGTCATCACTATCCGTGTTCACTACAATTGTCGCCACTTGCATCGCCACGGTTTTATCATGTGGAAAGAACAGCCCATCATCCACACCTTTTTGCATGAAGTCCGACATTCGTGTCAGTAAAGCCCGGCCGGGCAGTTTAAACACAGGTGCCGCGGGCGTTAAATAATCTGCTTGCATATCATTCAACGCATGCGTCGCCGAAACAACCAACTTATCGCGGTTGATCACCTCGGTATCACGATCAGGCAGAAAATATTGATACCGTGCAGACACGTCAGGGCTATTGCCAATCTGCCCGTAACCGATTTGCATCCATGTATTCCAGGCCGCCTTTTCCCAATCATTAGTCGCCTGATACCAGCGCCAAAGTGTTTCTTTTACGCCACCTCCGCCCGGCACCACACCTACACTGGTTTCAACCAGCCCGAACACCGTATTGGTATGCGCCACAACTTTATCGCAATGCAACAAAACCTCAAAACCACCGCCCAGACTTAGGCCGGAAGGGGCGCCAACCACAGGCACAGGTGCATATTTCAACGCTTTCACCGCCTGTTGGAAATCATTCAGAAACCCGTCCATTCCATTCCAGTCGGCACTTTCAATAAATGCGCGGAAACGATTCAGATCAACACCCGCCGAAAAATGCTGTGCATCATTATGTACCAGAATACCTTTGCCATGATCCCTTGCGGCTGCCGCCACGATTTCCATCGATGCCCCCGTAAGCGCATTCGCTTTTGAATGGAATTCGATCAGGCGCAAATCACCCTTTAACGCATACAGGCTTGCCGCCTCATTATCGGCAATCGGTGCCAGTGTACGTTTCATCATATGAAACCGCACGGTACCTTCAGGCAAAACAACAGGCGCTGCAACGCTGCTTTGATCTGCAGTTTCAAATACCTGGACGGTTAACACATCACCGTCTACCGCATAAAATGGCGCGTTTTGAACCGAAGCCTCCAATACCATCGGGACAGGCAAACCGACCTCTTCAATCAAAACCTTAACTGTTTCCGCACCCAAAGCATCCATCATCTCGAACGGTCCACGTACCCAGTTGAACCCCAGTTTCATTGCGTCATCAATATCCTGTGGGCTATGTGTCACAGCGGGAATAAGATCAGCGGCATAGGCAAATACACGCCCCAGCATGCGGCGGCAAAACGCAGTTTCAGGCCCAGAACCCGCGATCAGTTCAGTCAATACCTCTCGCCCCGCTGCCTGATTCTTGGCAGCAGTCGCGGCCTTTTCGGGCAAAACTTCAACCCGTGGTCGCGTCTGACCCGTTGCCAGATCAACCGCCTGTTGCTGCCCATCGACAACACGGTAAAAACCACCCTTGCCCTTATCGCCCGTATAACCTGCAGCCACCATCTCACGGATCAGCGGCATCACCGGGTTGCCCTTGGTGCCAACACCGTGGAACACATCGCCTTCTGGCAGGATATCACCAAGCGTATCTACAACATCCGACATCAGATCGACCCCGATCAAATCATAAAGTCCGAACACACCCGTTTTTGGAATACCCATCGGACGGCCCATAAGCGCATCCGCCTGTTCCACGCTTAAGCCCAGTTTGAAAGCTTCATCCATACCGACCTGCAGCGCAAACACACCTACGCGGTTGCCCAAAAACCCGGGCGTATCATTGCATCGCACCACACCCTTGCCCATGACCGTATCATTATAAACGGCCAAGCGATCCATTACTGTCTCTTCCGTATCGGCACCGCGCACCAATTCCAGCAACCGCATGTATCGTACGGGGTTAAAATAATGCGTGATCGCAAAACGTTTGCGAAATGCTATCGGCATGTCTTCCACCAGCAGCGAAATCGGAATGGTAGAGGTATTCGATGTCACAATACAATCATTAGAAATCGTATTGTTTAAACGGGTATAGAGATCTTTCTTAATGTCCAATCGCTCTACAATCGCTTCCACGATCCAATCACATTCAGCCAGCTTGTCAAAATCGTCACGGATGTTACCGAGTTCAATCAGATCTATCCGTTTCTTGTTCACCAAGGCAGGCGGATCTGATTTCAACAAACGCTCTTTAGCTGCATTAACCACGCTGTATGCATCATCTTTGCCCGGCAAATCCATCAGCAATACGGCCTGCCCCGCATTGGCAATTTGCGCCGCAATCCCGGCACCCATTGTTCCTGCACCAATTACAGCAATTCTTTTAAATTCAGACATTTCCATTCCTTAGTTAATCTCAAAAAACGACCGCAAAGCTTTGTTTACCTCATTGGGCCGTTCAGACGGCAACATATGCCCTGCCCCTGCGACCACCACGGGGTTTGAAACATCCAATGCCTCAGCCATTTTCAGCCCGAACTTCAACGGGGTCATTTTATCTTTTTGTCCCAAGATCACCTGACACGGGCACCGAACCGCTGCCGCCGCATCGCTGCCGCCGGTGTAATTCACACAAGCCGTCAAATCCGCAAACAAAGCACCGCTTGCGTTTGCCGCCATCAACTGCTTGCCGTAATTCATATGATCCTGCCCCGGCATTGTGTGATCATGGCGATGCCCATCCACCCCGTGACCCCAATCAGTCATCGCAGCAATCGCGGCGGGTTCTTTGTTTTCAGCCATAGACAACAGCGCATCATTCACAGGTATCGCCAAAGCGGTTGCAACTTGCGACAAACCCTTAACCTTGGCGGGGTACCTTCGTGCTAATTCCAGCCCGATCAATCCCCCTTGGGAATGCCCAACAACATTGGCTGATGATACAGCCAATGTGTCCAGAAGCTCTGCCATCCAATCTGCCATGTCCTCAATCGTGATAAGGGCTGCCCCCTTTGATAATCCATGTGCCGGCATGTCTGGTGTTAGAACCGACCAACCGCGATTGGCAAAAAACCGTCCCTGCAACATATAGCTCAGATGGCTTTGGCCGCTGCCGTGAATAAACAGCAAAACGTTGTCCATGGGGTTAAACTCACGTCCACCTGTCGAAACAAATGTCTCTTGCCCACGCACTGTCACCTTCATAATGCCGCCCCTGCAACCTTACCTGCAATCCGCAATGCTGCATTGAAATCAGCCGCAAGGTCATCGAAATCTTCCAGCCCTACCGAAATCCGCACCAGATCATCGGTCAAACCGGCTGCTTCCATCGCTTCGGGCGTGATGTGCGAATGCGTCGTGGAACCGGGGTGAATGACAAGTGTTTTCGCATCACCCACATTGGCCAGATGTGATGCCACCTGAACATTCTCGATAAATGCACGCCCCGCTGCACGCCCTCCTTTAATCCCACACGCAATGATCGACCCTGCCCCTTTGGGCATCAACCGCTTGGCAACATCGTGATCGGGATGATCGGGCAACAGCGGGTGCTTCACCCAAGAAATCCCCTCATGCCCCGTTAGAAACTCCAGCATCTTGACTGTATTTGCCATATGCCGTTCCATCCGCAACCCCAGGGTTTCTATTCCTTGGATCAAATGAAACGCATTGGTCGGGCTTAAACACGGCCCGACATTATACATCCCTTCGGTACGTACGCGTGTAATAAAGGCCGCAGGGCCAAATTCTTCCCACAGGTTCACACCCTGAAATCCAAAATGTGGCTCGGTCAGGGTCGGAAAGCGATCGTTCTGTCCCCAGTCGAAACTCCCACCGTCGATCACCGCACCACCCAAAGCAATACCATGACCACCAATCCACTTTGTCAAAGAATGGATAACAATGTTCGCACCGTTCTCTAGCGGCTTGAATAACCACGGTGTGTTGAATGTAGCATCAATGACCAATGGCACGCCAGCGGCAGCCGTAATTTTACCCACTTCAGGCACGTTCATTATATCCATGCCCGGATTGCCGATCACTTCACCGAACACCATCTTGGTATTTGGTCTAATAGCTGCCTTGAACCCAGACAAATCATTGGGTTTTACGAAAGTCGTGGTAATCCCGTAACGTTTAAGGGTGTGCTCAAACAAGTTGATATTGGCGCCATACATTTGCGACGAAGACACAATATGATCCCCCGCTGAACACAAAGCCAGTACCGTTAAAAACAATGCCGCCATACCTGAAGATGTGGCAACTGAACCGATACCGCCCTCTAACGCGGCAAGCCTTTGTTCCAGCACCGCCACTGTCGGATTTGAAATACGCGAATAGATATGCCCGCCCACTTCCATATTAAACAAAGCCGCTGCATGTTCCGTATCCTGAAACACATAAGATGTCGTTTGGTGAATAGGTACCGCCCGACTGCCGTGACGGCTATCAGGGCTATGGCCGGCATGCAGCCCAAGCGTATTGAATTTATAATCGCCACTCATTGCAGATTTTCCCTATATTTTATTCCAGTGCAACGTCATATCCTTGGCTTTAACTGTCAATTAAAATCGCCAAATGTCGCAAAAAAGCGTTACTTTGTCCCTAGCATGTTTTTAATTGTCTGACAATTAAGATATTTGCAGAACAACACAATTCCGGCCGACACTCTAAAATCATACGGCCCACTAACCTTGGAGATCAATATGGCCGAAGCAAAATTATTTCCGACCCGCAGATTGCGCGCGACACCCTACACCGCACGTGTCGAGGCTGCCGGTGTTTCAGGTTATACTGTTTACAATCACATGCTGCTTCCAACCGTTTTTCAAGGTCTGAAAGAAGACTATGCACATCTGAAACAATATGCACAGATCTGGGATGTGTCGGCCGAGCGGCAAGTTCAAATTGCAGGACCTGATGCACACAGGCTTGCCTGTATGATCAGTGCACGCGACTTGCGCAATGCCCAGCCCGGCCGCTGCTATTACGCACCGATCACAGACGCGAACGGCGGCCTGTTGAACGATCCGGTTGCCTTATGCGTCGCACCGGACAAATATTGGTTTTCTATCGCCGATGGTGACCTTTTATTATGGGTGGCAGGATTGGCCCACGGTCTAAGCCTTGATGTAACAGTAACCGAACCGGACGTATCTCCCCTAGCCATTCAGGGCCCGATGGCCGAAGATCTACTGGTCGATGTTTTTGGCGAAGAAATCCGCAACATCAAATTTTTCCGCTTCACAGCCTTTCCTTTCATGGGCCGTATGCTGAACATTGCGCGTTCAGGTTGGTCAAAACAGGGCGGCTTTGAAATTTATTTGGACGATAGCAGCCTTGGGCTTGCATTGTGGGATGCCATCGCCGCCAAAGGTGCACCTTATAATTTACGCGCAGGTTGCCCCAATCTGATTGAGCGTCTGGAAAGCGGGCTTTTGGGTTACGGCAATGATATGACCAATGAAGACACGCCGCTTGAAATCGGTTTGGAAAAATACTGTTCTTTGGACAGTGACGCTGATTTCATCGGCAAAGATGCCCTGTTGCGCCAACGTGATGCCGGCATCAAAAAGAAATTGATGGGGTTAGTCATTCAAGGTAGCCCTATGGCCCCCGTTTCAATGCCGTTAGATTGTAAAGATGGCGCTTCAAAAGTCGGTATCGTCACCTCTGGTGTATTTTCGCCTGATCTGAACTGTAACATCGGTTTTGCTATGCTTGATATTTCAACAGCGCAGGCCGGGGCTGAAATATCAGTCGATACCCCATCAGGTATGCACAAAGCGGAAGTCTGTGAAATCGCCGATTTCGAAATCCGCCTGAAAGCGATCGCTTAAATATCCAATGCGCGAAACTCGGCAATGGTGCGCGCAAGACCCTCTGTCAGGCTTATTTCAGGCTGCCAACCCAATGCGCGTAATTTACTGCTGTCCATCAGCTTGCGCGGCGTACCGTCGGGCTTGCTTAAATCTTTTACAATCTCGCCTTTATAACCGGAAGCCGCACAAATCATTTCCATCAACGCCATGATTGAAACTTCCTGACCACTGCCAATGTTCACATGTTCATGGCCTGAATACTCTTTCATCAAAAATACCAAGGCATCCGCGCAATCATCCGCATGCATAAATTCGCGCAAAGGTGTCCCCGTTCCCCACATGGTCACTGTTGGGTCACCCGCCCTTTTGGCGTCATCAATTTTACGGATCAAGGCCGGCATCACATGGCTGCTTTGCAGATCATAATTGTCGCCCGTGCCGTATAGATTGGTCGGCATTGCAGAAATATAATCAACACCATGTTGCTTGCGATACGCCTGACACAGTTTAATGCCTGCAATCTTTGCAATCGCATACCATTCATTTGTCGGCTCTAACGCACCTTCCAATAGGGCCGCTTCCTTGATCGGTTGATCTGCAAGCTTTGGGTAGATACAGGACGACCCCAAAAACAACAGCTTTTCAACATTCACATCAAACGCCGCTTTGATGATATTGGCCTCGATCATCAGATTGTCATACAAAAAATCCGCTGGGAAATTATCATTGGCTAAAATACCGCCCACTTTTGCTGCCGCCAAGAATACCGCATCGGGTTTATTTTCTGCAAACCATTCTTGCACTGCAGTTTGGTTTTTCAAATCCAGCTCACTACGCGTGGCCGTTAAAACCTTACTGCCCTCTTCTTTCAGTCGCCGCACGATCGCACTGCCGACCATCCCGCGATGGCCTGCCACAAATACACGCTTGGAATGCAGGTTATAATGCACGCAAATTATCCTGTTTGGCTTCGTCAAAATCGACTTTAACCATTTCAGCCACCAATTCTTCAAAAGAGGTTTGGGGCGTCCAGCCCAGTTTTTCTTTGGCTTTGCTTGCATCACCCAAAAGCGTTTCCACTTCTGTCGGACGGAAATAACGTTCATCAACCGCTACAATTACATTACCGTTTGCATCACGCCCAACCTCATCCACCCCTTCCCCTTCAAAGGTGATAGTCATATCCAGCGCAGCCGCAGCCGCCAACACAAAGTCCCGAACGGAATACTGCACACCTGTCGCAATCACAAAATCTTCTGGCTTGTCCTGCTGCAGCATCAACCATTGCATTTCCACATAATCACGCGCATGTCCCCAATCGCGCCTTGCGTCCATGTTGCCCAGCTTCAATGTTTTTTGTGTACCCAGCTTGATCCGTGCCAATGCCCGCGTGATCTTGCGTGTCACAAACGTTTCACCACGTTTCGGACTTTCGTGATTGAACAAAATACCGTTGCACGCATAAAGCCCATAAGCTTCGCGATAATTAATAGTTATCCAATAGGCATAAAGTTTCGCCACTGCATACGGGCTGCGTGGATAAAATGGCGTTGTTTCGGTCTGTGGTGTCTCTTGCACCAAACCATACAATTCGGATGTGGATGCCTGATAGTATTTTGTCTTTTCCCCAAGCCCTAAAATACGGATAGCTTCCAACATGCGCAATGCACCTAGCGCGTCGGAATTGGCTGTATATTCTGGCTCTTCAAAAGACACGGCAACATGGCTTTGTGCTGCCAAATTATAAACCTCATCAGGTTTTACCTTCTGCAACACATGGGTCAGACTGGTGCTGTCGGTCATATCACCGTGATGCAAAACAAATCGTCCTTCTTGGCCCTCCGGCCCTTCAAAAAGATGATCGATGCGGGCCGTGTTGAACAATGATGTCCGCCGTTTTATGCCGTGAACCTCATATCCTTTTTCCAACAAAAACTCCGCAAGATAGGCGCCATCTTGACCCGTTACGCCGGTTATCAGGGCTTTTTTACTGCTCATCGCTTACCTGCCTTTTCCTATACTTTTTGACGTTGCAATACATCTTCTCTTACATATGAACAACTCTTAAGATAAAACCGACCCAAGTCGATCAGCACACATTAAACCCGGACGCACCCATGACCATTCGCGCACATATATTCACCAATATTCCAACAGTTCTATTTCTGAAACAAGTCCCCGATTTCGCGAATACAATTGATGGCGTCAATTTTTCATTCGGACTTTCCATTCCCGCCGACATTGATGTCCTTATTGCCTTCACGCGTGCGTCATATGCTATACCGACACGCCTGCCTAAAAATCGCACGGCCTTTTATGCAGGTGAACCCGATGTTATTCATCCTTTCAGCACGCGGTTTTTAAATCAGTTCGGCATTGTGCTGACGACCAGCGACAAGAAACTGACTACACTAAAACGACAAGAAACCGTCAGTGCTATGTCATTTGTCGGCATTAACTTTACAGACAAAGAAAACCCTTTGAACATAACATATTTCGAAGATCTGGAATGCCCGCCGAAGAACGATAAAATATCGATTGTTACCAGTAATAAAGCCCATACAGATTTTCACAAAGACCGCTTGAAATTCCTTGAGATTATAAAACAAAAAATCCCCGAGCATATTGAACTCTATGGGCATGGTTTCAAGCCTATCGATGATAAAAAAGATGCGCTTCTTGACCATAAATACCACATCGCTCTGGAAAACGGCGGCGGTAAATACGCCTGGACTGAAAAACTTTCCGACCCGCTTTTATGTTGGACTTTTCCATTTTATCACGGCTGCGATAACGTTGAAGACGATATACCTGCCAAATCTTTCGACTATATCGACATCAACAATCCCGATCAGGTGATCAACCAGATGATGGCAGCCGTGCAGGATGATCTGTGGACAAAACGGAAAAATGACATCTCGAAGGCCCGTGATATTATATTTTCCGACTTCAATATCATGAAAAAATTCGCGCAGATCGCGCATCAGCTAATATCGCTTGAACCCGAACTGGCCAAAGATCCCTCAAAAAGGCTGATCCGCTCGGAACGTTCATTGTGGCCGGAACCCGGCTGTCGTGGCAGCATCCCGGAAACCCTTATTCGCTCAACACTTCTGTTCTTGAACCCTAGTATTGAACTTACTGCCGCTAAAGTTCTAAAAAAATACAAAGACAAACGTGCCGCCAAACGTAAGATGAAGAAAGCCTAAAGCGCTTTGCCTTTTAGGTGTTGCAGCGCATTGCACTTAACTGACTGCGTCAGATTAAACGCAAAACGCTTTAGGCATCATTGAATAATTTGATTATGTCCGGCGTCACCTTGTAATCAATGCGCCGATTGGAAGAACGTCCAAAGCTCTGAATAATCTTCAATAAAAGAATAGCAGAACAGTAGGCACGGCGCATTTTGCATTTCAAGTAGGTTAATCTGGACGGGTAATCAGGTCTGGGGTTGAATGAAACTGCTTTTGTAACGGCATAGCCCTGCATTTCCGTATGTTTACGCGCCAATACATTGGCCTGAACGGCACAAGCCGGCTCAAGCTGATAAAACTTCATACCCATTGTTAGGCTGATTGCCGCATCCGCAAGCGGTAGGCTTTGTGTTTGCGCATTCAATATATGTTGTGCAGATTTTGGCCAGATAACATAAGCCGCTGCACCGCCGCGGTCCTTGTAAAGTCGGCTAATGTTATATTCCGTCACCGCTAATGGCTCTGGATCACCCAGCAACTTGTTCTGATCATAAAATTCCAAAGAAATATANCCCAGATCAGGGCCGCAGGACAAAGCCCCTAATACCTCTGATATATCATCGGAAAGCAAAACATCATCTTCCAANATCAAGGTTGGGATTTTGGATTTTGCGGCAATCTCCCACGCTTTCCGATGGCTTAGCGCACAGGCAATTTCACCATTGCTTAACGGACGCGCCCATGAAAACCTGTATGCGTCCAGCCTTGACGCAGATAAATCATTTGGGGTTACCGCATCCATAATTTCACCGGATAAGCCCTGTTTTTCAAGCTGATACAATTGCATTTTGCGCCTGGATGTAGCTGTTGCCACACTAATGACCAGTATATTTATAGCACTCATAAATTGCCCCTAACTATTTCTTTTGGATAGGGTGATAATTTTCCTACGATAATTGAACCGCTTCAATTCCCGTAATATTTTAGCACGCAGTGGGCGCTTTAACGATAATGTACTACCACCCGTTTCCTGTGTGCGATCACTCACTCCGGACGGGACAACACAAACGGGTTGCACGCCTGTAACCCAGTGCATTTGCAAAAGCGTATCCACGGGCCGGTCAAAACGCGCAGTCACCTCCAACAGCCGTTTTGCAGTTGTATTATTCACCAATTGCGCAGAACACCGCAACAATGTTGGCACCGGGCGCAGTAACCTGTTGCTGTCAAGTTGCCCCACCTCTGGGCTGTCGGATGCCACAACACGCACCTGAAACTGAATAAAACCGAAATCCTGCGACCACGCTTTTGCCGCTTCCAAAGCAGGTTTAAAAACTTCGGGGTCAATCTGGACATCATCCTCAAGAACCAGACCNGCCGTTAATTCCTGATCCACGATTTTTTGCCATGCGCGCCTGTGACTTTGGAAACACCCGATTTCACCCGGATTCAGGCCAAACGGATATGGTGGCTGCAACAGGGGTTGTGCAGAAAAACACGCATCAATATCTTCTTTTGACAGCTTGGCACCATCCACCGCATCAACGATTTCTGTTTCAAATGGCGACTTGTCAATCAAATCTTGCACCTGTGCCTTACGCCCGGTTGAGCGTTGCAAGTGAATGATAAAACTTTTGTATTTACCCATTATATCCCGTCACCTTAATCGCGTGCATATACATCTTCATAACGCACAATATCGTCTTCGCCCAGATAACTGCCCGTTTGAACTTCAATCAGTACCATGGGCACCTTGCCGGGGTTTTCCATTCTGTGTTTATCTCCCACAGGAATATAAACCGACTGATTTTCCCCAACCAGTTTAACCTTATCGTCAATGGTTACTTTGGCAGTACCCTCAACCACAATCCAGTGTTCCGAGCGATGTACATGGCTTTGCAGGCTCAAAATACCGCCCGGTTTTACAACAATACGTTTCACTTGAAACCGTTGCCCCATATAAAGACACTCAAAACTACCCCACGGTCGATGATCGCGCGGATGCTGCACCGCTTGATCCGCGTGTTTATCCTTCAATGCTTGCACTGCCAGTTTCACATCTTGGGCACGGTCCTTGTGTGCAACCAAAACCGCATCTGGCATTGCAACGGCCACAATATCATTCAGACCGATCCCGACAATTTCCTGACCCTTTGCCTCTGACCGCAGCAATGTATTTTCACAATCAATACCCATCGCCGCACCGGATGTTACAAGTCCACGATCATCACCCGCAGTTTCCCGCCAAACACTGTCCCAATCACCCAAGTCTGACCAACTGCCATCAAACGGAACCGCAGACAGATTAACCGCCGGCTCCATCACTGCATAATCTATAGAAATATCTTCCGCTTTCGCCCAAGGCTCCGATGCCAGACGTAAAAACCCCAAATCCGTTTTGGCGCCTTCCACTGCCGTTTTCACCGGCACCATCAAATCCGGCTTATGCTGTATAAAGGCATCTACAATCGCTTGCGCCGTGAAAAGAAATATTCCCCCGTTCCATAAATAATTTCCAGCATCCAGCATGGTCTGTGCGGTTGTCAAATCCGGCTTTTCAACAAATCGTCGCAACTTAACCGCGGCACCTTTGTTTGATTGTGCCTCCAGCTCTAAATACCCATATCCCGTTTCAGGCCGTGTTGGTTGAATGCCAAAAGTCACCAAATCGCCGGCAAGAGCCGCCGCAAAACCTTTTTGTACCGTATCCGAAAAATGTGCAGCGTCCGGCACATTGTGATCAGATGGTAAAACCAACAACACCGCATCCTTATCCTGCGCCAATAAGTACAAAGCCGCCGCTAAAATCGCAGGGGCCGTATTGCGCCCTTCGGGTTCAATCAAAACAGCACCCGGGTCGATCCCCAGCTCTGCCAGCTGTTCTGTCACAATGAACCTAAAATCAGAATTTGTCAGAACCAATGGCTTTGCATAACCCTCGCCGCTCACCCGTGACGCCGACATTTGAAACAAACTTTGATCACCGATCAATTTTGAAAACTGCTTTGGGTAGCTTTTTCTGGACAAGGGCCAAAGCCGTGTGCCCGAACCGCCACATAAAATAACAGGTGTGATCATTTTTGGTCCATTTCCCCGATTTGTGCTCACTCTAATAGTCTTTCTACGCCGCTAAAAGCAAAATCCTTTGAACACGATTACCAACTTCACATCCCTCCCCTCCCGCGTCTATAATACACCAATATGACCAAGGAGCTGATGCGTGCTAAAATACCGCCTACTTATAACGCTTGCTTGGCTCGCAGTCCCCATTGTTCTTATCCAGCGCATTATAACAGGCAAAGACAGCTTTAAAACTTTTGCGGCCCGATTGGGGTATGGCACAGGAAACAGCGCAAATCCGCGATTGCTTTGGCTTCACGCCGCCAGTCTGGGTGAGTTCAATACGCTGGAACTGCTTTTACCTGCTCTAGTGGAAAAATTCACAAACTACGATCTGTTGATTACGGTTTCCAATAAAATTACCTTTGAAAAAGCCAAGACACTGTGCTCACCCAGCATTCACGTCGATATCGCACCGCTTGATTTTGGCTCTGTTGTATCCAGATTTNTAAATCACTGGCAGCCATCCTGTCTGATCACGATTGAAAATGANGTTTATCCAAACCGCAACGTAAAATGTGCAAAGTCCAATATACCGATCATCTTTGTAAATGCGCGTATGTCCGCAAAAAGTTTTGCAACATGGAACAAAAATCCAAAGCTCGCCAAGCAGGTCTTTAATTGCATCGATTACTGCTTTGCACAGGATCAAAACGCCTTTACCCGTTTTGCTGATCTGGGTGTCGCAACGGACCGCATAGAAATGTTGGGAAACCTGAAACAGTTTCAGGAAGCCACAACCGTTGAGCATGCCGATCTACATGTGCTTAAGGCTGCCTTTCCAGCACAAAACACGCTGTGCGCCGCCTCTACCCACAAAGGCGAAGACCAAATTATTTTGGATGCTTTTGCAATCGTCAAAAACATTCGCCCTGACTTAAAACTGATCCTTGTTCCCAGACATGCCAATCGCGCCACTGAAATCAAAGCCTTGATCGGCGCAACCCGTTTTTCTTGTGCCGTGCGCTCGCAAAACGAACTGCCGACAGAAACTGACGACATCTACCTTGCTGACACAGTTGGTGAAATGCCGCTTTGGTACTCTTCCGCAGCCATTACATTCGTTGCAGGCTCGCTGGTTCCCGTTGGCGGGCACACCCCTTATGAACCTGCTGCATTTGGATCTGCCATCATTCACGGTTCACTGTATTCAAACTTTCAGGCAATCTATGAACAGCTTGTTGTCAACAAAGGCTCGCTTCAGGCAGATACCGCCAAAGACATTGCCGCAGCATGGCTGCAGCTGACCGATGCCTCTTTTCGCAGCACCCAGATTGCCACAGCCAAAACCACCCTATTTGAAAATAACGACAAAACGAAAATGCTGAACAGAATTATACAGACAATTGCATCACTGCTTTAACCAGCAACTTTAACTGGCAACAAAACTGCGCGCCAGCAGTGTTTTCATCCAACGTGTATACTGATCGATTGACCAACCGCATTCCACGGTCAACTGTTCCCAGGTTTGAAATGATAAGATCGTCCAAAACATTTCAACCGCTTCGGCTTGCGTCCATACAGGCGCAAGTTTTCCTTCAGTGGCAAGGTCTGCAATAATTTTACGGCAACCGTCACGTAAACATTCCATGCGTTCATCCCATGCAATGGCTGCTGCTTCATCGGTTTCACGTGCCGCCAGCAGGGCTTTGGCCAGTCCGTAAATCTCGGGTACATAGTTCCCCCATACATCAACATAAGCTTCAAGTGCCTCCAACGCACTGTTTGCCGACAAAACGGTTTTCAACCGCTCATCCAGCCCTTTGACAACATCCACATGAATGGCGGTCGCGCTCATTAGCGCTGTACGGGTATCAAAATGCAAATAAATCGCTTGCCGCGAAATCCCGGCCGCTTTGGCAATATCGCCCATGCGCACGCCCTGCCCGCGCCGGTCCTCCATCAATTTCCAGGTTGCTTCCAATATTTTTGTGCGGGTGTTTTTCTCATCACTTGACATGGTGTCAAGTTCTAGCTATTTCAATCGCCATGTCAATTGACACTGTGTCAAGTGATTCACACTACACACCGAAAGGAACGAACATGACATGGCTTTTCATCATCATAGGAGAATTCCCATGAACATCACAATCTTTGGCGCAACAGGAAAAGTCGGCCAGAACCTGACTGCACAAGCCCTTGAACAGGGCCACACGGTTACCGCTTTCGCACGCAACCCCGATGCAATCGGTCAAACGCATGAAAACCTGAACATAATGCAGGGCGATGTGTTGGACGCAGCCGCTGTGAAACGGGCAGTAACCGGGCAGGATGCCGTTATATGCGCCTTGGGAATGCCACTCATGAACAAAGACGGCCTACGTGCCAAAGGCACCAAAACCATCGTGCGCGCAATGCAAAACACAGGTGTAAAACGTCTGGTCTGCCTATCCGTCTTCGGGGCTAATGACAGCCGCACCTTATTGCCGTTCAAATACAAAGCTTTGATCGTGCCATTAATCCTGCGCCATGTCATAGCTGACCATGAAGTTCAGGAAACCCATGTCAAAAACAGTACACTGGATTGGACACTGGTGCGCCCCGGAAACTTTACCAAGGGCGGTTACACAGGTGTTTATCGTCACGGCTTCACAACATCAGATACCCCCAGCAAGATCAAAATCTCACAGCCCGATCTGGCAGATTTTATGCTGAAACAATTGAATGATGATACCTATCTGCAAAGGGCGCCGTGCATTTCATATTAGGGTATCACTTTCGGGTTTTTAACGAAACGTCAGACATCATCCGGGTTATCTTATCACTTGAAATAGCCTTATCCGAATAGGTAAAAGCCCCTTGGTTTTTTACCTCTTGCGCGGCCCGTACAAATTCCCCTAGTGCGGCCCGCGCAAACGAACCACCCACACTGACACGTTTCACACCGACATCGGATAATTCCTGAACCGAATAGTTTGTCCCTTGCAAACCCATCACTACATTCACAGGCTTGTCCACCTCCCGGCAAACCGTTCTGATCGCATCCAGATCAGGCAGGCCGGGGGCATATAACACATCCGCGCCAGCCTCGGCAAACAATTGCAAACGTTTAATTATATCTGCCAAATCAGGCCGTCCCCACAAATAACCCTCAGCCCGCGCAGTCAGTAGAAAGGATTGNCCACGGGCGGCTTCAACTGCCGCCTGAATGCGATCGACAGCATGGTTGAGGTCAAANATAGGATCGTCAGGCTGACCTGTTGCATCCTCGATGGAACCGCCAACCAATCCCTCCTGAACCGCACGATGAATAGTTTCCGCACAATCCGCAGGGGCTGCACCAAACCCGTCTTCCAGATCAGCCGACACCGGTAAATCCGTGGCCTGCACAATCACACGCGCGTTTTCAAGCAGCTCATCGCGGCCTAAACCCGCCAGAGAATCCCTACGGCCAACCGTAAAGGCATAGCCTGCACTTGTGGTTGCAAGCGCTGAAAATCCCAGTGTTGTTAAAATCCGTGCCGTGCCTGCATCCCAAGGGTTGGGAATCACAAAGGCTTCTTCACCAAAGTGCAAAGCCTTAAACCGTTCAAATTTCTTTAATCGCAAATCATCCATAACTATTCCTTGCACCCTTCATCAGTAATACCCGTTGGCGCCCCATCAATGCTAACCGCATTCTTCTTGCGCCAAAACACATCCACGCCATCTTCCCCCATATCGGCATACCAAGGCACCAGCTCTGTATCCGCGCGGGGCCGCACAAACGCCATCTCGGGCACGCCCGTCCCACAAGAGGTTGTTACCAGATCAATATCCAGCTTGAAGATATTGCGGGCCCCTGCATAATCAGGAAACAGCTGGTACAATGCGCCCCATTCATCATGCCGTGGGTAAACCACTTGCGCTGTGCCATAGACCCGCAAAATTAAAGCATCACCATCAAACGCGCAAAACATCAATGTCATCCGCGGATCTTGCAAAACATGCGCCGCCGTTTCATTCCCGCTACCCGAAACACTCAACCAGACAATTTTNTTGTCGTTTATNATCTTCAGGCTTTCCAACCCNTTGGGTGACATATTAACCCGCCCCTCAGGCCCGGCTGTCGCCNCGAAAAACAGCTTCTGCTTTTCAATAAACTGCCTGAACGACCCGTTTAGTTTTGTTGTCTGAATACCCACGATACTCTCCGTCTTTAAGCTGCACTATAACAATGATAGCACAGTACTGCTGACAGCTGCATGTCAGCAGTAAAGACGTCGAAATTACAGCCCCTTTGCTAACCGATCATGCGCTGACAGCTTTTCGATCAGGGCCTGCAACTCCTGCACAGGAACCATATTGGGCCCGTCACAAGGTGCATTGTCAGGATCTTGGTGGGTTTCGATAAAAATTGAAGCCACCCCAATGGCCGCTGCGGCCGTGGCCAATGGCGGCACAAATTCTCGTTTACCACCGGAAGTGCTGCCTTGCGCGCTTGGCATTTGCACACTGTGGGTTGCATCGAACACAATCGGATAACCCGTTTCAGCCATGATCGGAATACAGCGAAAATCACTGACAAGCATGTTATAACCAAAGCTGGTCCCGCGATCGCACAACATAATATTTTCATTGCCAGTNGATGCAATTTTAGCAGCGACATTCGCCATGTCGCCCGGGGCCAGAAATTGCCCCTTCTTCACATTCAAACACTTCCCCGTTTCACCTGCAGCCAATAACAGATCGGTTTGGCGCGATAAAAAAGCAGGAATTTGCAACACGTCCACAACCTCGGACACCGGTGCGCAATGTCCGATTTCATGCACATCCGTCAGCACCGGCACTCCAAATTCTTCTTTGATCTTTCCCAAAATTTCCAGACCCTTGCCCATACCCAGGCCACGTTCACTGTCCACACTGGTACGGTTGGCCTTGTCATAGCTGGATTTGAAAACAAACGGCGTATTGGTCGTGGAACATGCTTTCGCAATACGTTCACACATCATCCGCGCATGATCCAGGCTTTCCAACTGGCAAGGCCCCGCAAGCAGCGTGAAAGGCATCTCATTGCTGATCTTCAGGTTACCTGCTTCTACTGTTTTCATGTGCCTTATCCTTCGTTCAAAACCGCTTCAATACGTGGCACGTCTTCGGGGTTGTTCAATTCCCAGAACACACGGCCCTGCCCATCCACTTCAACACAGCGCACGGGGATACCACGTTCCATAAACCGCAACTGTTCCAAACCTTCAAGCGTCTCTAACGGCCCCACTGCCCAATTGGCATATTCCCGCAAAGCGGCCGGCCGATACGCATATACACCCACATGATGGAACACGGGAATGTCGTCGCCTTCAACCAAATCATCCCCCACATAAGGGATCACTTCCTTGGAAAAATACATCGCATTCATATGCGCATCAAACACCGCCGTTGTACCGCCCACACGTCCGTGCTTACGGTCTTCAACAAAGTTCTTATAAGTCTGCAGATCACAGCGTAAAACAGGCGTGGTTACATGCACGCTTGGATCATTTGCAAACCCCGCAATCAAGTCAGATACAAACCACGCAGGCGTCAGCGGCGCATCGCCTTGCAGGTTCACCACCAAATCAGGTTCGCTGTCCATCACATCCAAAGCTGCCGCACAACGTTCCGTACCATTCGCACAACTTGACGGTGTCATCAAAACCTTTGCCCCAAAAGCTTCTGCTGCCGTTTTGATNCGNGCGTCATCCGTCGCCACATAAACCGCATCCACGCCATCCACCGCCATGGCCGCCTCCCAACTGCGTTGGATCAATGATTTCGCCCCGTCAGGCCCGTTTAGAACAACCAATGGCTTGCCGGGATAGCGCGTAGACGCAAACCGTGCAGGTATAACAATCGCCGTTTTCATACCACACCTGCCCGCAAAATATCGTGGATATGCACCAGCCCCTGTAGGGTCCCTGCCCCATCCACCACCATCAGGGCAGAAATCGTTCGNCGGTTCATAATCCCCAAAGCTTCAGAGGCCAACATTTCAGGCGTTCCTGTAGACGGTCCCATCGTTGCCACAGAACCGGCTGTATGTTCCATCAACCCATCCATATTGCGGCGTAAATCCCCNTCGGTGATAATCCCCAGCAACTGCCCGTCCGCCACCACGGCCGCCACACCAAAACCCTTGGCCGTCATTTCCAGCAAAGCGTCACCCATAGCGGTGTCTTGCGCTACCACAGGCAAAGCCGCCCCCGTGTGCATAATACTTTCCACCTTCAGCAACTGCGCACCCAGCTTGCCACCGGGGTGGTTAACCAAAAAACTGTCCCGATCAAACCCGTGCAGTCGCATCAAAGCCACTGATAACGCATCGCCCAAAGCCAACTGCATGGTGGTTGATGTTGTCGGGGCCATCCCGATACCGCAAGCCTCTGGTTGGTCAGGCAGAACCAGCGCCACATTTGCCGCTTTCGCAAGCGCACTATCTGCATTCTTGGTAATCGCAATCAACGGTATTTTAAACCGTTTGGCATGTGCTATCTCATCAGCCAATTCCGCCGTTTCACCCGAATTTGACAGCATGATGCAAACATCCGCCTTGGTGATCATCCCCAGATCACCATGGCTGGCTTCACCCGGATGCACAAATTGTGCAGGTGTCCCCGTACTGGCCATAGTCGCCGCTATTTTACGCGCAATATGACCGGACTTCCCCATGCCGGACACCACAACGCGGCCCTGCACTTCTGCCAAAAGTTTTACGGCATCTTCGAACGGCGCCGCCAAGCTATCAGCCAACGCCGTCAAAGCCGCCGCTTCAACCGTTAACACTTCTGCCCCGATTTTCGACAAATTATCCGTCATAAACCCCTGCCCTTCAGCATCCGATTATTCATGCAATGGTAATAGACAAACACACATCTTTGTCCAGATTTATCAAGACTTATCCCCACGCATTTTTTTATAAAGAAACGTATGTTCCCAGCGTTTATGTAGCCAATACCATTGNTCCGGCTTATCCATGATCCGTGCACTGATGCGGTCATTCAACTCATGAGTCATGGTTANTGCNTCCGATGGTTTGATCGGTGCCTCGAACTCAACATGAATATTCAACTCGTTATCATCGCGCGTACCAAATGCCGGAACCAGCGGCAAATCATAGCGCAACGCCAGCTCTGCNGCCGAAGTTGACGTCAAAGCATCAATTCCAAGAAAAGGTATTAAATGGCCTTGCTGAAATTTTTGATCAACCAANAACGCAAAAAACCCGCCTTTGCGCAAATGCCGTATCATCTTCATATTTCCGCTGGGGCCTTTTGCAACTATTGGTTCTCCCCCCAGCTTTATACCGGTCAACCAATGCCGCTCGAACCAAGGATTACTGTTCTCGCGATACACTGCCCCGGTTTCCATTCCAGACGCTTGCAAATAATGACGAATTGCTTCCCATTGGCCAAAATGCGCCGATACGATTATGGCCCCTTTGCCTTCAGCCTTTGCTTTATGCAGGGCTTCCAGCCCAATGCCTTTTGCATCGAACAATTCAATTTGTTGTTTGAAACTGGCATTGAACAAAATCTCTGACATTGTCCGGCCGATATTCCGCCCGATGCGCTTGCATAAAATACGTGCTTCTTTTTCTTTCATTTCGGGAAAAACCCGTTTCAGCCCGTCCAGCACGCGTTTGCGTGACACGGGAACCATTGGCACAAAAAATCCCCCGGCTGCGGCAAATAAAGCGCCGCGCATACGAAACGGCATCAGTCGGCCCAAAATGATGCCCAGCCAAATCGGTATAAACTCAAGAAATCGTGCCAGCTTTTTTTTAAGGGTCGTTTGCATTACAGCTTTCTAGGGCTTGTTGCCTTGCGCCACAATGGCCAAGGTGCGATTGTTTGCAAAAACCTGCCTACTGGGCTGGTACATGTGAATCCAAACGGTAAAATCGCGACTAAGCTATTGAAAATCAACATTTTATTCTATGCCTAGCATTAGCTCTCGTATAGCGCATTCCAATTTAAGACGGTCAACCGTTGAAAAATCCTTTGCGACACGCAACTCAAGCCGTCCTGCCGTTGCAATACATTTCACCGTACCTTCGGGGCGGGCAATGTTGAATACAGTTTTTGCCTTGCGCGGCGGGGCGCCCCCTACCTTCCCTGCGGGGAAGGGTTTTTTATCCGCTTCAAGACCTGCCGCACGGCGCAAAATGGCTTGCTCTTCTTCGGCCAAACGATCCGGCCCCGCCGCAATCAAATCGTTTTCAATTTGCGCGACAACCGAACCGTCCGCATCAATGCGTTTACGCAGCTCCAACCCCAAAGCCCGCGATATTTCAGCCGGGTATTTCAAAACACCCCCTACCCTTTCCATCAACCCGATAAAGCCGCGAATATAGCTGCGCTTCTGGTAGCCCGCAGATTTAAACAATATCGCCACGGCTTTTTCGGGATCATCACAATCCGTCGCCGTATCCTGCGCATATTTAAGTGCAAGACCGGCCATTTCGGCAAAGGATATATCTTTGCGGATCAAATTTTCATCGACCATTTGACGGTACAGCCGCTCCAGCGCCTCATCCGTGAAAATAACGGCCGCAGGAATGCAGGAATACATCTCAGGATGCGCCGAAGCCTCTTTAAGCGCCTTATAGGCCGCAAGGCGTCGAAAGCCCTGCACCAGCTCGTACAGCCCGTCAGCGCGCTTTTGTACACGTATCGGGTTCGACAGGCCAACCTCTTGAATGGACGTGATCAATTCGTCCAAAACCTCATCCGCATTGTCCATACGGTCTCGGGCCAGTTTCTTGGATAGGATTTGATCCAACGGAATCAAATCGATCACCAGCCCGTCCGCTTTACGTTGCACATACTCGTGTGCCAACTGATCGTTCTCGGCGCGTATCTGCTGTTCCATCGCCTGACGCTCTTTCAGGCTGTCGGCATTTTCGGAAATGGCCGAGGCCATTGGCCCCCGCCGTTTCGGCCCAGCATCAAAAGCGGATTTTGTTTCAGGGGCAGCCTGCGTTTCTGCAACCTTCCCCGTGGGGACGATTTCATCTTCGGGCATATCGATATCAAATACGCGACGTTTCTTGCTCATGCCTTATCCTCCAGCTTATCCCACGATGCAATAATCGCAGTTTTGAATTCTTCATAACCACGGTCAAACGTGGCTCGCGCCCGACGCCATGTTTCGCGCGTCATATCACGGTAATCAATTTCATAAACCGAGCTTAGAAACCTGCTTGATTGCTCAACGGCCCGGGTCATCTCTATGGGGTGTACAGCCAAACGGTCACCAAATACTTTCTGGAACGCACTGTACATCGCTTGGTGCAACTCATTGCCCGGCTCAAAACGGGTCATCAGAAACCGCACATCGCAAAAAGCTTTCGGCAACGTCATATTCCCCGCGGGGAAGGTTCCGTCAAAACCAACTGCCAAATCTTCCAGCGCTTCGGATAATTGTCCGATAAAGCTGGTTGTACTGTCGTATTCCCAATAAGCAGGGCCAGATGGAATATAAAGCATGTCTGCTGCAAACACAGCATTCATAGATTGGTACCCGATTGCAGGCGGGCAATCGAAAATGATCAGATCATAGGCATCATCAGGTATCGCATCCAGATAGCGGCTGACAGCGGCAAAGAACGACCATTCCGGGTTCAGATGGCGATATTGCGCGCTGGCAAATTCAACAAAGGCGGCATTGGCACATGACGGAATAATATCAATCGTGGGCCACGCGGTAGGCTTGATGAAATCATTCACCCGTAGTTCATCCAAACCCAGATCACGGATGGAAGCAGGCAATTTGCGTTGGGGCAGGGTGGTCCCGCTGGCTGCCGCAACCGGGCTGGCATTCATCCTGTCGGTTTCACGTATTAAATCTCGTGCCATAATGCCCCAGACCGTGTGGTCTTCTGCCACATCATTCAGGCCCATACTGTGCGATAAAGTCGCTTGCGGATCAAAATCCACGACGAGAATACGATAACCATCAAGGGCCGCTGCATGCGCGAAATGCAGCGCAACTGTCGATTTACCGGCCCCGCCTTTAAAGTTGGCAATTGCCGCGCGAAATGCGCGCTTGCCAGTGGGACGATGCGGCATCAGGGATTTACGGTTTACCTTCATACGGCGACGCAGCTCATTCACTTCTTCTAGACTGTACCATCGCTGACGACCGTCTTCCTCTACTTCACCTGCAGGAAGGGAAGGGTCGGCGGCCAAGCGACCGCGAAATGTGGACTGGTTAATTTTCAAAATCAGCTCTGACACTTCCCAACTGGAAAACCGCCGTAGGGTTTTTTCCATCTCTGGGCTGAAGGTTTGCTGCCTAATCCAGCTTTGCATTTTCAGGGACTGCGCGTGTAAGTGGTGAAGATCTTTATGATCGAACATTCTGTGCCTCGGGACGTTAATTATTATATTTTTCGTAATTACGTCTTATTTGCAAAAAAAGCAAAAGGTAATATTATATTTATAAACCTTCCCCGTAGGGAATATACCCAATAGCTATATAGCATTCTTTCAAAAGGCGATTCGCAATACATAGAAGAATATATTGATACATAATGAGAGATCCGTAACCATATTTAGGGTGACACCAATAAGGCCTCAACTACAAATGGGGTGACATCCTTGCTGAATAGGGTGACATATNAGATGTCCCCCTTTACCATTCTTACCTTATTTATATATTTTTATAGGGTTAGATTTAAAGCGGCTTGAAACAGGGCTCTTGACAGAATCAAATAACTGGACGCAAATAATCAGATATTACGAAACAGCGTTGTATTAAGGCCGTTTCCATGTATATAGGCAGTATAAACCTGACCAATAATGAGTCGGGGCAAAGGTGGCGATCCTTATATTCGGATCAGGTACAGGAAGGAACGGCCCAATGTTGGCCAGTAGACCCGTCGGGCGGGATGCCGCAACAAAGAAATACGATATCCTTTCGGCTATGATGGCTTATGCGCTTGCACGCGATAAACTAACGCAGAGGCTTATTTTGCGCCTGATGTCACTAATCACGACCAGATATAACTGGCAACGGGATGAATTGAGTATGGGTCAACGTGAAATTGCAAAACTATGGTCAGTTGATGAACGCACGGTAAAACGCGAAATGGCCAAGCTGAAAGCGAAAGAATGGCTGACGGTTAAGCGGGCAGGGGCGCGTGGCCGTGTGACACTTTATGGGTTTAACCTGGATTTAGTGTTAAAGGAAACGGAAGTGGAGTGGCCGAAAATCGGGCCGGATTTTGTTGGGCGTTTGAGCGAAATGACGGGCCTTACAGCGCAAAACGTGCAGCAAAGCAATGTTGTGCCCTTTGCTGCGAGTGCTGTACCGCCTGTTGACGACGGAACAATATGGTCATCTGCGGCCGGTATTTTATTTACATATGATCCGACAATTTTCGCAGCATGGCTTCAGCAGTTGCAAGAGGCCGGGCGGGATGGGCATTGTTTAACATTAATCGCGCCAACTAAATTTCATGCCACATATGTAGAAACCCATTTGTCAGACAGGCTTATGCAGGCAGTCAGCCGTATTGACCCCAGTGTGCGCAGCATAAGAATTAAGTGCTAAGTCATTGTTCAACGGGTGGTATGTAAGACTGGCTGTGAATTCGAAATTCCGCTAGGATGATAAAAAACGGGTATTTTCAGGCGCCATGGCAGTCAAAACCATTCATCAACGTTTATCCGGCCAGTTATTTCCCAAGGCATGGAACGAGCTGGTTAGTTTCAAGTTAGAATCTAATACACCGTTTGTTCTGGATGTTGTTCCAATTGGGGATTTTTTGCATGTCTATATTTCAAGCCGTGTTCTTATTGACGGGTTTCAGGATCGATTGATATTTAAAGAAGGTAAGGATACTTTACCTATTGAAGCTATGCGTCCGGTTCCGCGCGGACTGGATATAACTTTGGCGCGTAAAAATGCGAATACAACACAAAACATAGTTATAGAGCTGGACGGAAAAACCGTTAAGCTGAATATAAACCCCAATCTGGCGGCGCATTTTGCAGGTTTGAACACGGCGTTTTTGTCCGAAGTCGATCCTGACTCGGATACATTCAAAAACTGGTTATCCTATCATTGTGACAGGCATGGTCTGGAAGCGGTTGTGATGCTGCGGCGGTGTGAAGATAATTGGACGGGAAAAGCTGCGGTCAATCGATTGATGAAGGCAGCAGGGACAGTTAAGGGATTAAAGTGTTTTGTGCTTTTGGACAGCAATCAACCGTTAGGGAATCAAAATTATCCGAGCCTGTTGGACCGCCATACAACACCTGATGGACCGGGCAAAGCATTGCTGGATCCTGCGGTACCTGCGCCTTTTGCCTCTGCATTGTTTGAACTGGCGATTATGGATGCGGTTCGGAGGCGCAGTTTTGATAGTGCGCGCGCCGTCGTGCATATGGGATTGTGTGATTTATTGTTGCATGGGGCAGGGGGCGTATCGGTTTTTGATGCTGCGGTTGCCAGTAAAACCTATTTGAAGTTTTTTGGCACTTTGGCCTATCCGTTTTCCTATCGTAAACCAAAGAAGCCGCATTTTGCCGATCATACCTGTACCAGTTTTGATGGGCGCCGCGGGCCGCATATCTGGGTTATCAGCCAGACGTTTATGCAAAGGGATCCCGCGTTACGCCCGTTTCGAGCATCAACGATTGAACCCGACCCGGTTAGCGCCAGCTTTGGTTTTTGGCGATGTATGGGGATGCGCTATCCTAGTTTGAAGATCGGACAAATTGTACCCAAAGCGTCATTGGTGGTGAATGAGGATTTGTGCGGTCTTCTGGATGATCAATTCAATTATGCAACGAAACGACCGCCCAAAGTTGCAAAACATCATAAAACAGGCACGGCAAACACGCGTATCTTGCTTGTCACCACGATGAAAAACGAAGGGCCGTTCATGCTGGAATGGTTGGCCTATCATATGTCGATCGGGGTGACGGATTTTGTGGTATATACGAATGATTGTACCGATGGCACAGATACGATGTTTGATTTACTGGATCGCAAAGGCATCGTGCAACATTGCGAAAACCCGTATCGTGAAACGGGGCAAAAGCCGCAACATGCAGCCTATTTAGCAGCGCAATCAACGCAAAAAGCGCAGGAAGCGGACTGGGTTATGTGTATGGATGTTGATGAGTATATCAACATTCACGTGGGTGACGGCACGTTACATGATCTGTTTGCAGCAATGCCGCAGGCAAATATCTGGTCGATGACGTGGCGGTTGTTCGGCAATGCGGAAGTAGATTTGTTCGAGGACAAGTTTATCACCGAACAGTTTTTTCGCTGTGCCCCCCATATTTGCCGCAAGCCGCATCAGGCATGGGGTTTCAAGACCATGTTTCGCAACAACGGGTTTTATAAGAAATACGGGGTTCACCGCCCTGTTGGTTTACAGCCTGAATTCAAGGATCATATTTATTGGGTCAACGGATCAGGTGTTCGGATGCCCGAAAATATTTTACGCACGGGGTGGCGCAATACAGCCCGGACTTATGGTTATGATATGGTGACATTAAACCATTATGCATTGCGGTCATGCGAGTCGTTTTTGGTTAAACGGGACCGGGGGCGCGTGAACCATGTGGATCGTGATCAAGGCATGACGTATTGGTTTCGAATGAACAATAACGCTGAAGAGGACGCCACGATCTTGAATAAGGTTGCACGGGCAAAAGCGAAATTCGATGAGTTGATGGCGGATGAAGAAATCGCTGCACAGCACGAATTGTGCGTGAAAGCGCATAAAAAACGTATTGGCGAGTTAAAACAACGACCTGATTATATGGCGATGTATGAAACGCTGAAATCCGAACGAATGACAAAGCTGTCCCGACTGCACGCACATTTCGGCAGTGCCATTTTCATGGAAGGACCAGAGTCAGTGCCACTGGATTATCCGCTTTTGAACGAGGTGGAATTGTAGATGAAATATCTGATGATCACATCGATGCGCAATGAAGCCCCATATATTCTGGAATGGTTGGCTTATCATCGCAGTATCGGTGTGGACGGGTTTTTGATTTATTCCAATGATTGTGATGACGGCACAGAAGCGATGCTAGACCGTCTTGATACGCTTGGGGTGATTACCCATGTGCGCAATGACAAGATCACGAATGCAGGCGTGCAGTGGACGGCTTTGAAGCGCGCAGATAAACATGCCATGCGGGCTGAAGCAGAATGGATATTATTTGCCGATGTAGACGAGTTTGTGAATGTCAAAGTGGGGGCGGGGCATCTGGATGATTTGCTGGCCGCTTGCCCCGATGCAACTGCTTTTGCGCTGACATGGCGGATGTTCGGCAATGACGGACGGGTGGAAATTGAAGATGCACCTGTGATTGAGCAATTCGGTAAATGTGCCCGGTTTCCATGTTATGCACCGATTACATCTTCCATGTTCAAGACTTTGTTCAAAAACGATGGCTCTTATGAAAAGCTTGGGGTGCATCGACCCAAGAAACGGGTTGAACGGGATACGTCTAAAATCCGATGGGTCAACGGTGCGGGGCAGCCGCTTGGGGCCGAATATCTGGATAAAGCAACGGTAACTTATGGTGCGAACGGCGGTATTGATCTGGTTTGTCT
>JGI24723J26617_10000796_pt1 | contig 29583 bp, 27 predicted proteins | sample Cruoilmetagenom6_FD_26617 | JGI IMG/M metagenome (IMG submission 26617)
CATTGATCGAGACCGTAACAACAAAGCATACAGGCGACGTCATTGTGGAGAAGACCAAGTCTATCGATCAGCAGCTATCGAGTNATCANACNGCNTCTGGCCGATAGCAGCCTGCTGAAGTGCCACGGTCGCACGATTAGCTGGTTAGCGACTACTCAATAAGATCGCGAATCGTCGCGGTGTCAACGTGTTGCAGAAAAGCGATCGCTTTACCATCTGCCAGCGTCCATACGTGCGGCATCGTTGCTTCGCAGGGTTTACCGGATTCTTTGTGGTTCCAGGTGTGCTTGCCATGCTCGGCGAAGGACTCGAATGGCCGAGCGGAGAAACATAAGCAGCAGGCCTGCGGCAATCACGAGGTCAGGCCATCCTGAATCAAACGCCCATACCGCGAGTGCGGCAGCAATCACGGCAATTCCTTCATTCACGTCGTTGCGTGAGCATTCCCAGGCCGAGGACATGTTCACATCGCCATCGCGATACGGCATCAATAACCGCAGACACACCAGGTTCGCGCCAAAATTCAGGAGCGCTGCAATACCCATGGCCTCAAAGACGGGCGTCTCAGGGTGCAAAATGCGCCAGGCGATTTGAATCGCCACAGCGACCGCAGCTCCGAGAATCAAGAATCCCTTGAATAATGCGACACGCGCTTTTGCAGCGCCGCTTGCTCCAACGACCAACAGACTCAGCGCATAGGTTGCTGCGTCACCGAAATTGTCCAGCGCACCGGACAACAGGGAAGACGACCCACTGATCGCCGCTGCGGAGACCATCATCACGAAGGTCGCCGCGTTGATTACGAGGACAATGACCAGGATGCGGCGTTGGCGCGCGTGCAGCGCGGAGACATCAATATCGTTCTGGCAACAACTATCACTCACCCGCGCAGCCTCCGCTTTCGAAGGATGATCATACTATTTGCGGTATCATTTGGTTGGCTCCATCCTGACCGGCGATTGCCACCGGCGGAAAACGAACTGTTCGTATCCGATCATGCTCTCTTACTTCTTGTTGTTGGCACTAGCGATAACACCAGTCGCGTTGCTTTTCGCGAGATTCGAGTATCGTCGGCGCGGCAACCTGAGCGTTCTCGGGCTAGGGTTAATTCTTGCGATGTTCCTCGCCTCCAACCTCATCCTCGAATACGCCACTACGTACGAATTGCCGAGCACGCCTCTGGACTATTTCGGTGCTCTGGTTGGTGCTGCGGGAGTCCTATTGTGCATAACTAGCATCGTCATTTTTCGGTCGCCGGTGAAGGTGCTTTGTCTTGATCCGGGCACGCTAACCGTAACCGGGCCCTATCGGTGGAGCCGAAATCCCCAGTACTTGGGCTGGTTCTTATTCGTGCTGGGTTTTGCCCTTAATGACTGGTCTTGGTGGTGTTTGGCAGCACTGACAATCATTGCGATCTATCTGCACCTACTGGTTCTCATCGAAGAAGAGCATCTGAATCGCGTTTTTGGTGAGCCGTACGCTGAGTATCGTCGAATTGTGTCACGGTACTTCGGCGGCGCCATCGCCAAGGATGGCTAACCNAGTGGCTCCAATTTACGTACATCTCAGAATTGACCTGTTCTTCCTGAGGCGCACAATGGCGCTTACGTGACGCGTTGGGAGAGTGATATGACTGAGACAAGAATCGGCACGGTAACCCATTACTACAATCACTTACATGTGGCAGGTGTGACGATTACCGACGGCGAGCTACATACGGGCGACACCATTCACGTCAAGGGTCACACATCCGACTTCGAGCAAAAAGTCGAATCGATGGAGATCGACCATGAGTCGGTTGAAGTGGCCAAGCCGGGCAACCAGATCGGGCTTACGGTGATCGAGCACGCCAGGGAACACGATACCGTCTACATGGTGACGTAAGTTCGACCCAACTAAATCGTTGAGGGTCTGCTAGTGGCCGCTACCCGCGGCCCAGGTGATAAACTGTTGAGCGACTGCTACTGGCCCATTTCGGTTGATCTCCCATGCTACATGCGCCCAAGACGCAACGCCGATTTTCTGAGCATCGTTTAGGCGCGGTAGTCGTCGCTTTGCTAGTAGCGTACGGGATGCCGTGCAGGGCCGAGATATCTGCTCAAGAGAGTCCTGCTGCGCTGCCGTTCTACGTTAATCTCCTCTTCGACAAAGTCCCTTCGATTCCACCTGCCGATATTAATAGTGGCGCGGGGCAGCAGTACATGCAGTTCCTGGCGATGGCTGGTCGCGAGGATCTTCATGCTTCAACGGAGGGTTGGCGCGACGTTGTTGGTCAATGTGACCTGGGGTCAGGGCCAAACGACGACGTGCTTGGTCTTATTGCCGAGCGAGCGAAAGACACGCGGATTCTAATCATCAACGAAGCTCACGACCGGCCTGCCCACAGGGCCTTTATTCAACGCGTTGCTTCCAAAGTTCGTGAGCTTGGTTACACGGTTTTCTCAGCGGAGACCTTCGGCGACAACATAGTGGAAAGTGAGGGCTTGCCGTACGCCAGGTGGTTTGACGGCACATACTCAAATGAACCCGCGTTCGGGTCATTGGTTCGTGAAGTCAAAGCACTCGGCTTCAGACTCGCTCACCATGAGCATATGCCCACTGATACCGACGGAACCCTGAACCGATATGATCGTGCCGCGCATCGAGAAGAAGGGCAGGCGAATAACCTGGTTCAGATTCTTTCAGAAATGTCCGAAGACGAGAGACTGCTCGTGCATGTTGGCTATTCGCATGCCGCAGAGGTACCTATAAAGAGCTTCTTGAACAAGCAATTGGCGTGGATGGGCAGCAGACTGAAAGCCAAGACCGGAATTGATCCGTTGACGATCGATCAAACAGGCTGTCGGTCGACTACCGGCTCGGTGGCGCTGTCTCCGCCTGATACCAGGTATGTTCCCGGACAGTTTGATGTGGTCGTGGCGCACCCGCAGCCCGCTTTTGACGAGGGACGTCCATCATGGCGGGTCGAACCAGGAGTACAAAAAGTCCGAATTCCTGCGGAACTTCTAAGTGATCATTCAAGGGTGTTGGTTGAGGCGCGAAACGCGGGCGAGCCTGGGGAATCGGTACCGATTGACCGTCTCCTACTGTGGCCCGGGGAGGCACTGCCGTTGCTCTTGCAAGCTGGTCGATATGAACTCATCGCATTTTTCGAGAACGGAGGCGACCCAATCACGGCGAGTATCGAGGTTAATCGATGAGGACGCGCGAACGGCGACACTTGGCTGATACCAGTCGCCCAGGTGGTAGACTGTTCGCAAGCTGTTGGTGACTCGAAACGGTCGCCCACCCAATAGGACAATCGGAGGCCTGCCCGTGAGTGATGAAAGCAAGAATGAAACCTCAAAAGAGACCGCAAGTGACGATGCAGTGAACGATACTGCGGCGGAAAAAGACGAGTCCGACTCAGCACAAAGCGGCCCGGAATTCACGAAAGCGCCTGGTGATCCCCTTGCCGGCGTCAAGAAAGGTGCTTCTGATGTGATGGCAAGCATGGAAGGGAAGACGGTGTCGATGAAAGTCTACGTCGGTTCGATCATAGGCGTCGTCGTATTGATGCTGTTGGCTCGCTGTGGCGGATAGCCGAACGACCACTTCTGGCCAATAAAGACGTCCACCTCGACGGTGAGAAGCGGGGTCAGATCAGACTCCGGACCCGAACGGTACCTGAGCCAAACGGCCGCGCAAGTCGGATACAGCCGTGTCGAGAATAGTATCTCTGGAGTTGCCCATGTCGGCGGCGGTGATATCAACACGAGCATCCGGTTCTATCCCGATGCCCTCAAAAGTCGTTCCATCCGGCCGGTATTCGATCCATCGTGAGACCGTATAGAGCCAGCCATTGCCCAGCACGTTCTGCTCGGGGTTGGCTGAACCGCCGCCCGTGAAGTCACCAAATGATCTGGAATTCGGTAGCACGGCAAATGCCAGGACGAGGCTTTCAGCACTGCTTACGGTACCTCTGTTGGTCAGCACAGCAATCGGGNCCAGGAACGACTCGGCGCCTTCCGGCGCGATAAAACTATCGATAAAGGACCCAAGGTCTCCGTGGCCGGGACCATCCCTGAAGCGATTGCGGCGATACAGGCGCAACCCGTCCGCGAATCGGCCAGCAATGGCTTCACCATTCTGGTCGTTGCCACCACCATTGCTCCGCAGATCGATAACAAGTCCTCGTATTCCCGCCAGTTGGCCGATCACAAAGTCAATGTCGCTGCCGTGGCCTGTACCGCTCAGGCTGTGAACGCGCAGGTAACCGATGTCGGGATCAATGCGCCCGAACAACATACCCGTCTGCGGGCTCGTCATCGCACTCTGCCCGAGATACGATGCAGTCACGACTGACTCGTCGAAATTGATCGGAAACTGATCGAACCAACCCGTGTATGTGGAATTCCCTCTTGGCGTTTCCAGGCGGACGTGTGGATCTTCGAGTTCCAACAGCATGTTGGACAAAACATTGAACAACTGGTCATCGCTGCTTGTTGCCGCGAGCTGCGATCGAAAACGAGCGTTTGAGTCGTTCCAGTCAATGCCCTTCAGCACAAAAAATGAGTAGCTGCGATCGAACTCATTCCAGAGCGAATCGAACAAATCCAATGCCGAGGTTGCGGGAGGCGGCTGTGACGTGGAGGAACCGCCGCCACCTCCACATGCCGAAATGGCGACGGCGACAAGAAGCAGCCATGTGCGCTTAGTCCGCATATTGGATCAGAACCCCGCCTGCTTCTGTGAGTCGTCGTACATCTTCGTCAGGAACGACCGAATCGCTGGTTCAGCCTCTTCCTTCGTCATGAGCTTCTGGCTTTCCAGCACGACGGACATTTCCTTGATGGAGCGCTTGCCGTCGATCAGCGACATGATGAACGAGTAGATCTGCGTCGTCATGGCCTGCTGGCGAAACGAAGGTGACAAGGGCACGGGGTCGTTGCCCTTCACGATCCAGTCGGGCAGTGCCTTGTGACGTTCCGGCTTGCTGGCGTTACGTTCCTTGTACGCCGAAAACGTCAACACACGTTCCTGGCGACCGTGGCGGCTCGCCGGTGAGCACATATAGGGAATGGTCGCCTGCGAAACATACGGGTCGCTAAAGCCATTCTCGGCGACTATCGCTTTTACTTCCTCAGGGCTGTAGCACTGCGCCCTTTGCGGCGACGAAAATGCGAGCGAGCCGAAGTTCACCCAGCGGCCGTCCTTCTTGAGCAGGCGATTGATGCGTGCAGCGAATACCGGCAGATCTTCGCTGATGATATCGATGAGCCATGGCGTAACGATCGTGTCGAAGGACTTCTCCGGGAAGGGTGCGCGAAGCGCATCACCGAGTACCAGGTGAAAGTTTTTGCTCACCACTTCGGGCGCGCCAAGTTTGCGTAGCACGGCATCGTCTTCCAGTGCCAGTGGTGCAATCGGAAACTCGTACAGGTTCAGTTTCTCACCCTGCGTAACCGCATCCGCAACGAGCATGAGCATTGGGTTGAAGTCCATGGCGACCGTCGCCGTGCATTCCAGATTCATATGGATGTCGTAGGCGAGACGACCCGCGCCCGCGCCTAGAACGAGGACCTTGCCGAGCTCGGCATGATCGTGCAGAACGGCCTGAACCTGTTTCAGTGCTGCCTGGTTTTCATCATCACCCCAGGACCAGTCGCGGTGAATGTTCGCATAGTACGTGTTCAGGCCCTGGTCGGAGGGCAGGCGCGTTCGCAGGGCAAGATAGGTTTCATGCGTGCCCTGCAACGACTGTACATCGACGGGTCGCAGCAGCTTCTGCAGTTTGCGCCGGTGCACGTCGACGCATTTCCGGTACCGTTCCACGCGGCGCCGGGCAAGCGCCGTCATCTCCTTGTCCTTGAGTTCCTGGTCCAGTCCTGCGACTTCTTGGCTGAGTTGTTGCAGGGCAAACTGCAGTCGCCCGCGCCACTCACCCAGTGCCGCCTGGGGCTCCGCGAACATCCAGGGGATGCTACCAAGCAATGGAAAATCAACCTTGCAGGCTTTGCAGTGCAGTTTTTCGTCAACCGGCTCGAGAGGCGACTTGTCGCAACGCGGGCACGCGAGGAGGGCAGTAAGTTCAGTCATGGTTTCGGATTATGCACAAAAACGGCCAGCCGAAGGGATGCGGCTGGCCGTATTTTTGCTGTGCAGCAGCACAGCGGCATAGCTTCAGCTATACGGGGTTGGCAATTGTCGTGCGTTAGGCGACCGGGACCGTCCCGCTGACGATCGGCTCGAACGCTGTGAAGCGGTCGAGATCGCTACCGAGCCCGTGGCCGATGCCGAGGCTCTGGTAGATCGCGGCAAAGTCACCCGTAGTTACCTCACCGTGCAATGCCATGTAATTGAGCACCACGGAGTTAACGAGCAAGTTGACGTTGTTAGCCATTGGCGTCGCGGCACGTTCAACCGACCCACCGGCACTCATGTAGCCGAGCTGCTGGTGCTGCAACTGCTCATTGAGTGTTGCGCCTTTGAGTACAGGTTGGCCACCAAGCCGTGGCGGGTTGTAAACCAGGAAGAATGATCCGGCCGTAGAGGAGTTATCACTCGTCCACTCGCCTTTGCCGCGGCCGTCGTTGGAGTTGTCAATTGCGCCATTCGATGACAGCGAGCCATCACTGAAGACATACAGCATCAGTGGCATGTCGAGTTTCGCAGCGTATTCAAGGCAGGCGCCCATGCACTGACCGGCACGGAAGTCCTTGACCTCGCCTTCGGCGCGAGCGCCGCCGTGGTAGTCGTAACCACCCATCTCGACGCAACCGGCACCTGCAAAGCCATTCATGACCAGCTTCATGACCGAAGCTGTCTTCTGGAATTCGCGTGCATCACGGTCACCGGCGAAGAACTCAGTATCCAGGAAAATGGCGCTGCCATCAGCAGCGACGATATCCAGGTCCTGCCCCGGGTCGATCGGCGTACCGCCAAAGCGGTCGGCAATGTGTGCGGCCTTGAGGTATCCGCAGCGCACGGCTTTGTCGATATCGATATCCCGGTCAACCAGTGTCTCGACGCGAGCTACTTTCTCGTCGGACAGTCGGTAGATCGACTCCATTACCTTGGTGGCGTCGTCCTTCGTGAGAATGCCTACGAGGTCACCTGTGTCGACGAGGTTGACGACGTCACTCGGACGATCGACCTTCGTCGGGCGCAACTCGGGGTCGAACAGCGTCAGCGGCAGCGTCGAGTTGCCGCCCGAGTCGGTGTTCTCCGAGCCGGCCAATCCGAGGATGGAGCCCTTGGCACCCGCCAGCGCGATGCCGTACATCGGGTTGTGCGGGTTATTGCCCGTATCGTTGTCCGATCGCGCCGGAATCACGGCACCGTTGATGTTGGCTGCCGTCGCTGCGCTTACGCGCGACATGATGCCGCGACGGAACGCGCTGTCGAAATGGAAGCCGAGGCCTAAGTCAAAGTTGGCAAACGGGTTGCCGTTGACATCGGTCAGGCCCGGAACCATATCGCCCGGCAAGCCCATCTTCTCGTAACCGTTCGTCGCCAGGAAATCACTCTGGCCGCCTTCCCGGCCAACCAGTACGTTCGAGCCGGCGATGTTGGCGCCGCCCGCGAGATCGAAGCAGATAAACGGGACCTTGCCGGCGCCATCAGTGATGTTGCACTGTGCCGGCGCGCGTAACGCATCAAGGTCCGCAGCCAGGTCTGCATAGGCATGTGTGCCCAACAGCGGCGCGACACCGCCCACTGTGTAGGCTGCTCCCGTCATGAATCCCTGCGACAGGAACTGGCGCCGCGTGACAGGACGCGGATGATCGGCGTGAAATTGCGGCAAGTCGAAGTTGCCTTTGTTTCGTTTCGTGGTCATCTCAAATATTCCCTTATGTCCTGTCTTTACTGAACCAGCGTGGCTGCGCTGCCGAGTACGGAGGCGCATACACCCTTGGAGATTGCGCGAGTATCACTCGTTCCCGCGAGCAGCCTGTTGATCAAGTTCTCCGGGCGGTTGCCGACAGCCGGGAACGACGCGACTTCGCCATGCACATCCAGATAACTCGGTTGCGACAGAATCGGCGTGCTCGACGACGAATGACCGACGGCGCGCTGGATCAGCGGTTCGACGAACACGTCGCGATTGCCGACGGCGAAGGCTGTTCCAGGTGCGTCACTAAAGAACGACGCAGGCCAGATCGTTGAATCCTCAACGGCGGCGTCACAGTACTGGATGGCGAGCTGCGCGATCGCGACCTGGTGCGATGACAGGAACGCTTCAGCGGATTCGATGGCTGGCAACGACTGCCTGAGCTCCTGGTAGGTCTCATCGACCATGAAGATGCCACCGCGCTGGTACGTAACCCGGTCGACGCCCGTAATCGCTGCATACGTCGCATCGATTTCATCAAACGTCTTCACGCCGATATCGGCACTGCGCGTTTCGTCCGTCGCAACGTAATCGGCGATGACAAGCATTGGGTCTTCCGGCCGATTGAAGGTCGCGCCATCGAGATCATCGAACGTCAGGAAGAACTGGTCGTCCTGCGGCCCCTTCTCAAGCGGCAACACCGCGCCGAGGTTGGCGTTGAGCACCAGCAGCGGCTGGCCGAGCTCGTCCAGCGTCAGCGGATCAGAAAGGTCCAGCGCCTCGAGCATGTTGGCGTAGCTCTGGCCGACCGGTGCCTCCTGGCCGTTCATTGCAATGCGCATGCCCTGCATCGTGATGCCCTGAGGCGCGGAGCCATCGAGCGTCGTGAAGTGAGGTTTGTCGAACAAGTACGCGTATGAATCGAACTGCTGCGCCTCGAACAAGACGTACGAGGTCTGGATCGGTGCGCCGATCAGATGAGAGATGTCGAACAGCAAGTAGAAGCGTTCGCCCACACCTGCATCGTAGTTCTGACTAATCTGCTCTTCTGTCAGTGCACGGCGATGGAGAGCTGCGAGGCGGAACGTACCTTCCCACAGCCCGTCACTCGACGCTTCATTACCGAGGATCAGGGCAAAGTTGTCCTGCCAGGGTACCAGCGTGCCGCCAGCTACCGGATCGGTCTGCGTCGCGAGTACGCCATTCACGTAGATCTTGCGACCCTCGATCGGGCTGTAGGTTGCGACGACATGTTGCAGCGTCGCCTGGAGTGCTTCGTCATCGTCAGGTGTTGACAGCTGCGGGTCACCGTTGAGCGTGGTCAAAGGAGCACCGTTGGCATCTTCAGCATTCGTGCGCAGCAGGAAGTCGTAGTTGTACAACGTCTGTTGCAGCGAGAAGTTGCGCGAAGTCTGTCCGGCCGAGTAGCTGACGATGCGCGCCATTTCCTGCGTCACGTTAGCGGGCACGACCCATGCCTCGATCGAGAATTCACCCGAATCGACGAGCACGTCGTGCGCTTTCTTACTCGCGACCGTCGAGCCCTGGGCCTTGCCCGGGCCGGCCGACATGTCGGCACCGATCGTGATACCCCAGCCACCGTACCAGGTGACGTCACCCGAGAAGTTCAGGTCGATCGCCGGATCGACACCACTCGTGTCGAAGGCGGTAGCGCCATTACCCGTCTTGAATTCCCAAAGTGCAATCTGGTCGTTCTCGTAGCGGTTACCGCCGGACGCGACCGTGCCGTCCACGAGCCGGACCGCCTTACTGTAGATCAGGTTCGGGTCAACCACGGTAGGCAGGATTCCGCCTGCGAACCCTGTGACGGCTGCCAGCATTTCAGCGCCGGAGCTCACACAGTCACTGCCGTTCCAGCAGTTATGGAACTCGTCGCGAACACGAATAACGAAACGCGAGTTCGCCGGTGTGTCGAGGTTGATCTTCGACTTGGCCGCCTCGTAGGCAACTGCGACATCAGGATCCGCGAAGTACGGTTGCTGCGCCGTGGCTGATTCCGAGCTGTGACAGCGCTGGCAATACGTTACCAGGATGTCGTCGTACAGCCACTGTTCAAACAGTGCCGTGTCTGTCGGGAAGTTCCTGCTGTCACTCGGATCCTGATCAGGGGGCGCCGTCAGCACGATCTGGCGTCCGCCGCCTTCCGCGTTACCCAGCCAGTTTTCGATCCAGGTCGTCAGGATCGTTCCGCAAGTGCCCGGATCATCTACCCAGCAGTTGTGCCCGATCGGCGGTGCGCTGACCTTGGTGACAAACTGGGACTGCGAAGGCTGGATAGAGTCGATATGATCCACAGCCTCGTCGTATGCCATGTTGACATCGTCCGAGCGAACAAATGGTTTCTGACCACCGCTTTCGCTGTGGCAGGCACCGCAACGATCCGCGGTACGCGCCTTGGACCAGAACTCCTGCTGGAATTTCAGTACCTCGGCGTCGCGTGCGACGGGACCGGCATAAGGATCGCCGCCCGGATTATTGTTAGCACCCGGAGCAGCCGGGTTTGCAGTGGTCTGTGCGCCGCCGCCGCAAGCTACGAGTACAAGGCTCGCGAGCAGGGTGGCAATTCGTGATGCGTTATTCATCGTCATGTCTCCCTACTGGCCCATGCAGTATTCAGCGGTGTCCGCGAATACCCGTTTCATCTGGAAGCCGCTCGCGGCGAAATTCCCGACAATCTCGTCAACCTTGGTGTGATCCGCAGGCGACTCAGGTTCGCGCATGCAAACAGCCTGGAAGACCTTCTTCGCCTGGCATCCCGCGAATGCGTCGCTGTTAGACAGCTCCACACCGAGCGACTTGGCTCCACTGTCATCACCTGTGCCCGGCCCGTTGAAGCCAAGGTAACGGTTCTGACCCTGGCGCCAGTAATTCGTCCAGCGGTCGTCCGGTGTGCGGAAGCCCTGCGGGAAGTTCAGGTCGTTGTTGAAGTATTTCGGTTGCACAACACCGTCGGTGTACTGAATCGCACCGGCGATATCGTCGTAGTTGTAGTACGCGAATGCCTGGGCCATCGGATCCATACCCGTGTGGCAGCCCACACAATTATTCAGGAACAGGCGGCTGTCACCACCCGGGCTGCGGCTTACATCCTGGCGAATGCGGTCCGGCGACATGCGCGGATCGTGCAGCTGTTCCATGTCAGCGCAAAAATGATTGACCATCGTAAATCGGAACATTGCGCGGTTGGTGCCGGCGATGAAGAACGCCTCTGCGGCTGCGCGCGATGTAATGACGCCGGCTGTAGCAGGTGGCGGCAGGTTGTTGATACTCGACTGTGTCGTCGGTTCCAGAACGGCTTGAAGGTCGTGGTTGCCCGCTTCAAGCTGCTGGTAGTGNTTGTTGTTGTTCGCGGCGGGAGCCGATGTCACAGTTCCGGCGCGCCCAACGTATTGCAGGTCGGCGGACAGCACCGTCCGGAAATCGACGTCGTCGCGAACCATGCCGATAACCGTCGCGACGTAGTCATTAAGTGGAACGAATACTGAGCGGTCACGGTTTGTCCACGGCGCAGCGAAATTCTTCAGCGTCACGTTATAGAAGCTGCTGTTCTCCATCGCTATGTATGCGGCGCACCTGCCTCCCGTCACGGCATATGACGTGCACGCCGGGTCAGAGCTCGAAATCGCGTTCTGCATTTGCAATAAAACTGCATCGGTCGGAGGTACACCGGCAATGCGCTCATGAATGCGCTTCGCCTGTTCCCTGGGTCCTGCGTTCGCCGGCATCGACAATACTGTAATTAGTACTGCTGCAAGCGTGGCACGCAGGACTACGCCGAATCGGCCGTCCTTGTGTCCTGTCCACATGCTGTTTTTCATATCGTTCTGCTCGCCATTCGTTATTAATGCAAAGTGTGGCCGAAAAATGTTGCCAGAGCCCTTCGCCCCTTGCCGTGAAAGCATTCACAGTCCTTGAAGATCCCTTGCGGCGTCCCAGCCGCGTAATGACCGGATCTGCAATCTATAAAGCAAGTGCTGTGCCAGTGTTGTGTCAAGCCGGGGAGAAACCCAATAACTGTTTAAAAAACAGATAGATACATCTATCCTGTAGGGGGTTACCGAAATAAAGTTATGTCAGGTCACTGTCGGCACTTACGCACAAGGATTATGACCGGCCAGCATAAGCTACTGATTAGGAAGGACGTTGCAACTGTCGCTGAAGGGAGACAGCGCGGCCTCGCATTGTCACGTCAATCGCGAATAGACTGTGCGCCGGTTGTGATTTGCTTGTCGGGCTTTTGAGACATTACATCGACCTCGGGTGCTCTCTTATAATTTCGAGTCGGGTTTGTGACTGCGTTAACGGTATACAACGCGCGGCGCATCGTACCCTGCCCAATGATTAGAGGTGAGAGCTATGAACAGGCTATCGCGACAACCAAGAAAAGGAATCACCGGTAAAGTGACCAGGACGGTCGCGTTGTCACTGGCGTGCATAGCTATTGCCGCTTGCAGCAAAGGTGAAGGTGTCCAGTTGGGCACAGGACAGGATCCCGATCCTGTCGTGATCGATTTCCCGATTGCTTACATCAAGTCCCCGATCCCGACTGACGCCAACGGTATATTCGTACAGCAGGACCTGCGCGAGCAGATTACGTTTGAATTTGGTGCCGACCTATATTATCGGGATCGCGCAGCCGTTGGGGCCGACGCGGTTAACATTACCGGTGACATGACGCAGGGCCTGGGTGCCGTCAGGGACGTTGAAATAGACTACGATGGCAGCCGCCTGCTGTTTTCGATGCGAACACCGTTCGACCCGAACGTTGATGTAGAAGACCAGGTCGCTACCTGGAACGTCTGGCAGTACACGTTTGCGACGGATGAGTTGATTCGTGTTATTCCGGACGATCTCACCTCCGAGATCGGCCACGACATCATGCCGAAGTACCTGCCAGACGGGCGCATTGTTTTTGCGTCTACCCGGCAGACACAATCGCAGGCCTTGTTGCTCGATGAGAACAANGGTGCCTTTCCGGCTATGGATGAGGACGAGAACGAATTNGCGTTCAACATTCACGTCATGAATGACGACGGCTCCGGAGTGAAGCAGATCACGTTCAACCAGAGCCACGACCTGGATCCCTCCGTCATGGAAGACGGCAAGATCATATTCAGTCGCTGGGACCACAACACGACGAATGACCAGATCAATCTATACCGTATGAACCCGGACGGTTCCGCCGTCGAGTTGTTGTACGGCCAGTGGAGTCATGACACGGGCACCAATGGTGCCACGATCCAGTTCATGCAACCGCGCCAGACCGAGGACGGTCGAGTCATGGTGCTTGCTCGCCCGTTCACTGACACTGAAGGCGGCGGTGAGCTCATCGTCATCGATACCCCGCAGTACGTTGAAAACACGCAGCCGACCAAGGACAACATCGGCGTGCTGACAGGACCGGCGCAGGCAGACGCAACTATTAACAACGTGGTTACCGAGCCGGGCCAGCCTTCTCCAGGCGGCCGCTACTTTTCGGTGTACCCGATCCAGGACGGCACTGGCCGCCTGATGGTCAGCTGGAGCCAGTGCAGGCTGCTTGAGATTCTTGCCGATGACGGCGATCCGAATACCGACGACTTCCAGATCGTGGCGTGCTCGCCGGAGAACCTGGCCAACGTTGTCGTTATCGACCCGAACAACCCGGTCATCCCGGCGGTAGGTGAATTCACCGTCGCACCGCCGCTCTACGGGATCTGGATCTACGATCCGCGTGACGAAACGCAGTTGCCAATCGTTGCCGGCGAAGAAGGTTTCATGTTCACCGAGGTCGTCTCGGCAGACCCGCGGCCGACACCGCTGGTTATTCCCGACAACATGAACTACTACACGCAGGATCCGTCGTTGCCCGACTCAGGTGAAGCAATCCTGAATATTCGCAACGTGTACGACTTCGACGGTGCGATGCTTCCGGGCGTCGACCCCTACGTGCTGGCCGACCCGGGCCAGACGCTTGCGGCTGACAGGCCAGCTCGTTTCCTGCGTATCGAAAAAGCCGTTTCGCTACCTGATGAGGACTTGCGCGATATCGACAACACGGCTTTCGGCATTTCGACAGCCTTCGGCATGAAAGAGATCGTTGGCTACGCGCCTATCGAGCCAGACGGATCGGTAGTTGTGAAGGTGCCGGCGAATGCCGCGTTGATGGTGAGCGTGCTTGATGAAAATGGCATGCGTATTACGCAACGTCACCAGAACTGGATTGCGTTGGCCGAGGGACAGGAACTGAAGTGCCACGGTTGCCATGATGCGAACAGCGGTCTGTCTCATGGTCGATACGATGCGTTCGACAGCGCGTATGCCGGCGCACAGACAGCAGGCGTCGCATTCAACCCCAACACGGATCCGCAGTGGTTTGTGGGTGAGGTCGGCGAGACGATGGCTGAAATTCGCGCTCGTATAACCTGTGCAGGCGATAGCTGTTCATCAATCGAGCCATCGATGAACCTCATTTATACGGATGTATGGAGCGCCAATCCGCTTGACGTAAATGGTGTCCCGTTTAACCCGGATATCCTATATCGATACACGGACCTGACGTCGGCAGCACCGACGTCACTCGCCTGCCAGTCCGACTGGCGGTGGAACTGCCGCAGCGTTATCAACTACGAGACGATCATCCACCCATTGTGGAACGAGCCACGTATCCAGATGGTTGATGACGACAACGATCCCATGACGCCGGACGTGCCTTTGCTTGATGGGAATGGCAACCCGGTCAATGACAATTGCCTGAATTGCCATACGTTCCCGTATATCGACCCTGCTGACGGTGTGACAGTGTTGCCACCTGCCGGTCAGCTGGAACTTACAGACGGGCTTTCGATTGACGAGCCCGATCACTTCCACGCCTATCGCGAGCTGTTAGTTACTGATAACCTTCAGACTGTGGACGCGAACGGCGTGTTGGTAGATGCGACCCAGGTGATTGGGCAGGATGCGAACGGAAACGACATTCGCGTCACGATACCGACGCCGCCACCAGCGACAATATTCGGCGCGAGGGCTTCGAGCGATTTCTTTGACCGATTCAACGATCCTAACGATCTTCACTTCAATATTTTATCGCAGGCGGAACGACGCCTTATTGCGGAATGGTTGGATGTCGGGGCCCAGTACTACAACAATCCTTTCGACGCTCCGGCAAATTAAGGCTGTAATCGCCACTTGCCTGTGTGCTGTCGTACTGCAGAGTTTTCTGTCAGCGCCGGTTCAGGCTGCCGATGAACTTCGGTCTGTAGTCGTTGCCGATCCGTACCTTGAAATGCGTACGGGCCCTGGTCGTGGCTACCCGATATTTCATGTTGTCGATCGCGGCGAGTCCGTGCAGATCGTCATGCAGCGGACCAGCTGGTACCAGATACGAACAGACCGTGGCGAGGAAGGCTGGGTAGAGCGCGAGCAGATGGAGAAGACGCTGCAGCCCGATGGGCAGCAGGTGAGCTTCGCCGCTGCGACGATCGAAGACTTTACCAATGCCAAGTGGGAAACAGGAGTGCTGGCCGGTGACTTTGGCGGCGCGAATATTGTCTCCCTGTACGGCAGTTACTCGCTGAATCCCAACGTGGCGGTAGAGTTCTGGGGTTCGCAGATACTGGGTAACTTCTCGAACGGCTGGATGGCCAGTGTCAATGTCGTACATGAAGCATTTCCCGAGTGGCGTGTATCGCCGTTCTTTACGCTCGGTGCTGGTGCGATCTACACCAAGCCCAAGTCCACGATCATTCAGGGGCCAGATCGCACAGACCAGGTAGGTCATGTAGGCGCAGGCTTCCGGGTTTATGCAACGCGACGTTTCCTGTTGCGTGCTGAATACAAGAGCTACGTGGTCTTCACGAGCCGTAATGAAAATGAGGAAGTAGAAGAATGGAAAGTCGGTTTCGCGTTCTTTTTCTGATCGTTGCGATGATCAGCCTGTCGGGCTGCGCCGCGACGAAAAACTTGTTCGGCTTCGGCAACGAGGAGGCACCACCACCTTCGGCTGAGGCGCCTGGGCAGGTTATCGATCCTGAGGTCGAGCGTCGTGAGATCAAGGAGCCCAAGATCGATCACGAAGACTTCGAGGTCGGTGCGTACGTAGGCATCATGAGTATCGAGGACTTCGGTAGCAACGTTTCCTACGGTGTGCGACTCGCCTATCACATTACCGAAGGATTCTTCATGGAAGCCACGGTCGGGCAGTCCGATGGCGGGTTGACCAGCTTCGAGGTTCTTTCCGGTGGTGCGCGCCTGATTACCGACAGTGAACGCACGATGACGTACTACAACCTGAACGTTGGCTACAACATTCTGCCGGGCGAAGTCTTCTTCGGCGAAGGGCGTGCTTATAACACCAATTTGTATCTGACCGCGGGTCTTGGCTCGACGACGTTTGCAGGTGACGATCGCTTCACAGTTAACGTCGGTGCGGGTTACCGCTTTTTGTTGACGGACTCGGTCGCGCTGCATCTGGACTTCCGCGATCACCTGTTTGACATCGATCTTCTCGGCGAAGAGAAGACGGCTCACAATCTGGAAAGCCATCTTGGCATCACGGTGTTCTTCTGAGGCAGGGGTCACACTTCGAGCCGTTTTCCTTGGGATAAAGTTAGCGCTATGGAAAAACTAGTTTTGACAACCGTTCGCCTCCTGCTGCCGCTGCTTGCGGTTGCGGTGTTGTCGGGTTGCAGCACCATTGGGAACATTGAGCCGTGGGTCAAGCCGTATGAGCGTGACAAGCTTGCAGATCCGATCATGGCGCTTGATGGTGACCCCGTCTCGACCGCGTATATCCAGCACGTCTTTGAGGCACGTGAAGGTGCCAGAGGTGGCGAAGGTGCAGCCGGTGGTGGCTGCGGCTGTAACTAACGGAAAGGTCTGATGATCTGTCGCGTACTCACAATTGCAGCATTACTGGTGGCGTTTGGCACAGCACAGGCGGGCGTACTGCCCGACGATCGTGCTGACATCCTGTACCACCTGTACGACGGTGGTGGCGTCGAAATTGACGGGCCGTCAGTCCTGGTCCGNAAGAGGGCCGGCAANAATCTGTCGATTGTTGGCAACTACTACGTTGATATGGTCAGTTCCGCNTCGATCGATGTCATCACGACGGCAAGTCCCTACACGGAAGAACGCAAGCAGTGGTCNCTGGGCATGGATTATNTGCGCGGCAACACGACGATGCGCGTCAACTACACGAGTAGTGAAGAGTCTGATTTCGATGCAGANACGGTCAGCTTTTCGGTCAGCCAGGACATGTTCGGTGACCTGACAACGCTGACACTAAGCTATGCGCTGGGCGACGACCTTGTGCGCATGTCGACCGACCCGACGTTTGAAGAGCCGCTGGACAGGCAAATTTACGGCGTGGGCATCACGCAGATCCTGACGAAGAACCTCATTTCTTCGCTCAATGTTGAGACGATCACGGAGGAGGGCTACCTCAACAACCCGTATCGTTCGGTGCGCTATTTTGATTCTGATACCGGCGGCTACCTCTTCGAGGGAGAGCTGTACCCCAACACGCGAACCAGTAACGCGGTCGGCATACGGCTGAGGTACTTCCTGCCCTATCGCGCAGCGGTGGAAGGTGAGTACCGGTTCTTCACCGACACCTGGGACATCGACGGCCATACAGCCTCGATCAGCTACATTCACCCGTGGAAGGATTTCACGTTCACGGGCAAGTTCCGTTACCACGATCAGACAGGTGCGCATTTCTACCGCGACCTGTTCCCGGGCCCACAGGCAACGAACTTTCGTGGACGAGACAAGGAACTTAGCGAGCTGACGAGCTATACGTTCAAGTTGCAGGCAGCGTACGAATTCCTGACGGACGATGGCAACGACACGTGGGGCTTCATCAAGCGTGCCAAGGTGACGGCATCACTGAACATGCTGCATGTCGACTATCATGAGTTCTCAGACCTGACGGCACTGCAGGTGATTGGCAGCGAACCGCTGTACCAACTCGACGCCGATGTCTTTCAGCTATACTTCTCATTCTTCTACTAATTGTCTGTGAGAGGAGAGTACCGATGTCTAAATCGAAACTTGCCCTGGTAGTAGCGTCCTGTCTGGCCATCGCAGCACCCGTGGCGTTGGCCGGCGGCAATGACCCGGAGGCCGAGCAAGCCCGCGACCATGCGAAAGAAGTACAGCAGCTTAGGCAACGCGACCAAGAATTTGCACGGGAACGACGCGAACAGGCCGAAAAAGATCGCAGGAAGCTCAAAGAGATCAAAGAAGATGCTCAAGAGCAAGCCGAGACGGAAGAGGGTTTTGGCAACGATCTCGACGAAGATGGAGTCGATGGTAGCGAGTAGTTGAGATGGTACGATTGGCTTCTGCAACGCTGAGCCAGTCACCATGACGATAGTACTGATTGCAGCGCTGGTACTCCTTGGAGCTACCGGCGTTGTCATTTATAACCGCTTCATTCGCAGTCGTAATCGCGTTAACACCTCGTGGAGCGATATCGACGTTCAATTGCAGCGGCGGCACGACCTGATACCGAGGCTCGTCACCGCCGTGGATCAATACGCCAAGTACGAGCGTGCGACGCTCGAAGCGGTAACCGAACTGCGGGCCGAGGCCATGCAACAAGCCGATGTGCGCGCACGAGGCAGGGTTGAAGAAAAACTCAGCGCAGGTATCGAGAAGTTGATTGCGCTGGCCGAGAACTACCCGGATCTCAAGGCAAACGAGAACTTCCTTAGTTTGCAGAATGAACTGGTTGAGACAGAGAATTACCTGCAATTTGCCCGCCGCTACTACAACGGGTCGGTACGTGACTACAATACGATGACCGAGACCGTGCCGAGCAATGTCGTCGCACGTATGTTCAGTTTCGAACAACGAGACTTCTTCCAGAAGTCGTCGGACGAGGCCGGCAACGTGCCACTGGCGGATTTTGGGACCCTCGAATGAAAAGACTCATTGCCATTCTCTTGCTGTGTGTGCCGTTTTCGGCTATTGCCGACGAACGCATCCTGAGCTTTCACAGCGATGTTCACGTCTTCCCGGACGGGATGATCGAAGTGACCGAAACGATCAGGGTTCGGGCCGAGGGCAAGCAGATTCGGCGGGGCATTTATCGTGATTTCCCGGTCGACTACGAGGACCGACTGGGCAACAACTACCGCATAACACTCGAACCTCAGGCGGTATTGCGTAATGGCGATACGGAGTCGTTTCACACGGTACGCAGCGGCCGTGATGTGCGCACCTATTTCGGTCGTTCCAGCTATTTCATTGATCACGGCGAACACACGTATGTATTTCGGTACCGCGTGAATCGAATGCTCGGTTTCTTCGATGAGCATGACGAGTTGTACTGGAATGTGACCGGAAATAACTGGGCATTCCCGATCGACAAGGCGACAGCCACTGTGCACCTGGAGTTCGACGCGCCGAACGACTTGCTGATGGTGGACGGTTACACCGGCCGCCTGGGCTCCACGGCCCAGGAGTATGGTCGCTTCCTCGACGACGCAGGCAATGTATATTTTCAGGCGGATAATCCGCTCCCGGCTGCGCATGGGCTGACCATCGTTGTCGGCTGGCCCAAGGGTCTTGTTGACGAGCCGACCTGGATCGATCGGGTTGGCTGGAGGGTCAAAGACAATCGCAATCTGCTGGCCGCGATAACCGGCTTCCTGCTGCTGCTGGCCTACTACATTCCTGTTTGGAACACGCACGGCAAGGACCCGGCAGAGGGTGTCATCGTTACGCGCTACGAACCGCCGAAGGGCTTTTCCCCGGCGTCGCTACGTTACATCCGGCAGATGTACTACGACGACAAGGTCATGACGGCCGCGATCGTGAATCTCGCGGTTAAAGGCTATCTCGAGATCAAAAAGAAAGGAGAGACCCACTCGCTGAGGAAGCTCGATACGGCAACGCTCAAGCAGCCGATGGCGCCCGGAGAGAAAGAGCTGTTCGATGGGATCTTCGCGGAGGACAACGTCGTTACGCTTAAGGACATTAATCACAAGGTTCTTGGCAAGGCGCGCAAGCAACACGGCGACTCGCTCGCGGAGGACTACAGGAACAACTATTTCAAGACCAATGGTTTGCTAAACCTGCCCGCAATCGCCATCGTTATCGGGTCCCTGCTGATTGCCGTGAATATCGGGAATGGACCGACAGCATTTGTCATTGCGACAATCGTATTGTCGTTTGTGACGATGGCCTTCTTTGCGATCATCATGAGGCGACCGACAATACGCGGTCGCGAGTTGCTGGACGACATGCTCGGGTTCAAGGACTTCCTGGAGATCGCGGAAAAGGACGAGCTCAATCTTCGCAACCCGCCACAGAAAACGCCGGAGCTGTTCGAGGTTATGCTGCCGTACGCGCTGGCCCTCGGCGTTGAACAGCAATGGTCCGAACGATTCGCCGACGTGCTGGCGGCAATTCGCGGCCAGGATGGGGAGGCTTACCAACCGTCCTGGTACAACGGACGCTGGAATACATCCAACTTGTCGAAAACGACGAATAGCTTATCAAGCGGCCTGAATTCCGCCGTTGGCTCATCCGTATCGCCTCCCGGATCGTCGTCCGGTGGCGGCGGCGGCGGATCGTCCGGTGGCGGTGGCGGCGGCGGTGGGGGCGGAGGCTGGTAATAGCCGTGGCGCGCGCTCATAACGTATGATGTCGCGATGCAAAATCTGACACTTATCCAATCGATTCTGTTGTTTGCCGTCCCGGCAATCTTGGCGATTACTGTGCACGAAGCCGCGCACGGGTTTGCGGCCCGGCATTTCGGTGATCGCACGGCGGAAGTTCTCGGTCGGCTAACGCTGAACCCGATCAAGCACATTGACCCGATCGGCACCGTGCTTGTGCCGCTGGGTCTGCTCGTGATGTCCAAAACGACAGGGGCGCCGTTGTTCTTGTTCGGCTGGGCCAAGCCCGTTCCGGTCGGGACACGTAATCTGCGCAATCCGAAACGCGACATGGCTCTGGTCGCGGCCGCTGGTCCGGCGTCGAACCTGGCGATGGCGGCCGGCTGGACAGCGATAATGGCAGCCGCCAGCACGATGATGGGCACAGGGCCGACTGCGGAGCTGCTCGTCTACATGGCTTACTTCGGCATGTTCTTCAATGTGATCCTCGCGGTGCTCAACATGATGCCGATACCGCCGCTTGACGGAGGACGCGTACTTAGCGGCTTGCTGCCACCACGCGCCGCCATGAGTTTCGATCGGATCGAGCCGTTTGGCATGATGATACTTATTGCGTTGCTGGTGTCGGGCGTGTTGCAGAAGATCATCGGGCCTATCGTCGGTGTCGTTAGTGGGTTCTTCCTCGGAGTGCTAGGCATGTGAACAGCCTCGCTGCGCTCATCATCGCGTCATCGATCCTGGTCCTGATTCCGGGGTTGAACGTCGCGCTGATTGTCGCCAACAGCATCAAGTACGGGTTCCGCATGGGCGTCGTCACAGTGCTGGGTACAACGGTTGGGGCAGGCCTGCAACTGCTACTCGTCGTCTTCGGTCTCGCAACCGCAATCGCAGTAGCCGCGGACGCCTTGATGTGGATCAAGTGGGCCGGCGTTGTGTATTTGGTGTACCTCGGAATACGGACCTGGCGGGAGCCGGCCGGCGATCTCGGCGCTGTTAAGCCGGCACCGGCAATGTTCTGGCGTGGCTGCATGGTTGCGTTGCTCAATCCAAAAATGCTGGTCTTCAATGCGGCTTTCATTCCGCAGTTCGTTGGTAGCGATAATGCGACAATCGTCCAGGTTGGCCTGGTCGCGGCCGTTTATCTCGCAGTACTGCTTCTCGGCGATATTCTGTGGGCCGCTTTCGCAACCACCGCGCGTGGGCTGATCGGAAGGTACGGCCGCTTGCGTAATCGCGTGACCGGGGCATTTCTCACAATGGCGGGCATTGGCCTGGCAATGACACACAAGTGAGCAGGCCGGCAGCTGGACATGTGCGCTCGGGCGTTGTCTCCAGCGCCAATGCAACTTTTTGCGGCCTCGGCGCATCTAATCTTTGGAAACCAACCAGGGGAAATAATGACTATTAAACGTAGAACGTTCCTCGGCCAAATGGCCGCGGGAAGCGCTGTCCTCTCGATGCCGGCGTTCCTGCAGGGTTGCGGTGTGCAGACTGCGACAGCAATTGGCCAGGTAACGCCCGACAATCCGTTCATGACGTGGTTCGGTGTGGACCAGGCAACAACAGCACGGGTCATGTCGGAACTCACAGCCAGTGGTGCGGATGCAGCGGACCTCTACTTCCAACACTCGCGCAGCAATTCGTTGACACTTGAAGACGGCATCGTCAGCGCTGCCAATTCGAGCATCGACCAGGGTGTCGGCCTGCGTGTTGTGGTCGGTGAACAGACGGGCTATGCGTTCACCGAGGATCTCACCATGCCGTCGATGCTTGCCGCCGCGCGCACAGCGTCTGCAATTGCGTCCGGCAGCGGCGAGGTCGCGCCGCAGTCGTTCAGTCCCCTTGGCGCCGGCAACCTTTACCAGACGAGCGTTCCGTGGAGTGATGTTGGTATCGACCAGAAGTTGCCGATACTCAAGTTCGTAGAAGAGAAAGCCAAATCGATGGACACATCGATCGACAAGGTCGCCGTTTACTGGGCAGATGTTGACGAGCGCGTCATGATCGCCACGCTTGATGGCAATCTCGTCACGGACCATCGGCCGATGACACGCGTCACGGTTGTAGTAACGGCCAGCAAAGGCGAGGAAGTGCAGACGGGCTACTCGAATATCGCGGCGCGCGAAGAATTCGGGTGGTACACGGAAGAGCGACTGACCACGATGGTCAAGGAAGCTGTCGATCGCACCATGATCCAGTTTGAGGCACGGCGCCCGCCGGCGGGTGAGATGCCGGTGATCCTCGCAGCCGGCGCCAGTGGCATCCTGTTGCACGAGGCCATCGGTCACGGCATGGAGGCAGACTTCAATCGCAAGGGAACGAGCATCTACTCCGACATGATCGGCAAGAAAGTGGCCGAACCATTCGTCACGGTTGTCGACCAGGCGACGATCCCGCGCGAGCGCGGGGCGCTGAACTACGATGACGAGGGCAACAAGGCCGGCCGCACGGTGATGGTCGAGAATGGCATCCTCAAGTCGTACCTGCATGACAAGATCAGCGCGAAGCAGTATGGCCTCGAGCCAACCGGTTCCGGTCGTCGTGAATCCTACAAGTATTCGCCAATGCCGCGCATGAGTTGCACGTTTATGGAAGATGGTCCGCACACGAAGGATGAGATTATTGCCGCCGTCGACCACGGCATCATTTGCGAGACCTACACAAATGGCCAGGTGCAGATTGGTGCCGGTGACTACACGTTCTACGTAAAGAACGGCTGGCTGGTCGAGAACGGCAAGGTGACCGCACCGATCAAGGACGTGAACATTATTGGCAACGGACCTGAGTCGCTCAAGCGCATCACGATGGTTGCGAATGACGCGCGGCTGGATACCGGCGGCTGGACTTGCGGCAAGAACGGCCAGAGCGTGCCGGTTTCCCAGGGCATTCCGACAGTACTTGTCTCCAAGATGACGGTGGGAGGCGAAAATGTCAGCTGATCTACAGAGTCGGGCAACGCAGTCGGTTGAACTGGCAAAAGGTGCTGGCGCGGCAGAAGCATGGGCCACGGCAACGCAGGGTCGTGATGTCGAGTTCGAGTATCGTGACGGTGCTCTCGAGAAAGTTAAAGACACGACCTCTCGCAGCCTCAACATCAATGTGTACGCCGCAGGTCGCTATTCGAGCCACCAGACGACCGATCTGAACCCGGAGCGGCTCAAGAGCTTCGTTGCCGAGGCCGTCGCGATCACGCGCGCCCTCGAGCCCGATGAGCACCGGGTAATAACTCCGGCGGAACTGTTCGGTGGTCGTCCGGATGTTGACCTCGACCTCGTTGATGCGTCGGTTGCGGCGATCACCCGGGAGCAGCGGCTGGCCTGGTGCGAGGAACTCGACCGGGTAGCCACCGCGCACGACAGGGTCATTTCTGCGACGGCTGGAATCTACGANGGTACGCTCAGCTCGGCCTCTGCCAGNAGCAACGGTTTTGCGGGATCACATGCCGAAACGTACTGCTGGTACGGCACGAACATCACGTTGATGGACCAGGGTGACAAGCGAGCGTCCGACGGTTACTACGTTGGCGGTCAGCACGTCGCGTCGCTGCCGGCCGCGGCGGGGGTCGCGCAAATCGGCCTGGACCGTGCACTGAATCGCCTGGGATCGGAGAAAGGCCCAACGGCAAAGACATCGATGGTCGTTGATGCACAGGCCGCGGGTTCGTTGATCCGTCGCTTGCTGGGCCCTGCCAATGCCAGGCGTGTACACCAGGGACAATCGTTCTGGGCACAGCTCGTTGGCAAACAGGCATTCAGTGACAAGCTGAGTATCTCCGACGATCCGTTGATTGCTCGTGGATTCGGTTCGCGACACTACGATAGCGAGGGCATTTCCTCCAGGTACCTGCCTATTGTCGAGAAAGGCGTTGTACAGAATCTGTACGTCGATACCTACCACGGACGCAAAGCGGGAATGAATCCGACGACGGGTTCAGCATCGAACCGTGTCATCAAGCCTGGTGAGCATCCGCTGGCAGAGTTGCTCGGTGAAGTCGGTGATGGTGTCTATGTGACTTCCTGGCTCGGAGGCAACGCCGACCAGACGACAGGTGATTTCTCGCTCGGCCTGCGTGGTCACATGATCGAGAACGGCGAAATCGGCCGGCCGGTTAGCGAGATGAACGTGACAGGTAATCTTCTTGATCTGTTCAGTCAGCTCGAGCTCGTAGGAAGTGACGTGTACAAGTACTCGTCGACGCTGACGCCATCGCTTGTGTTCGGTGGGGTGGACTTCTCGGGAGCTTGATTCAGGCTCCGCCGCCACCATCGATGGCGATGGTCGTGCCATTGATATGAGTTGCTGCTTCGCTGGCCAGGTAGAGGGCCAGCGAAGCGACTTCTTCCGGCTCGGCCACGCGCCCGCTGGGCACCGATTCGGACGCTTCCTCCATATACTCGTCGATGTCTACGCCCTGGGCTTCAGCCTCGGCCGCAAGCATCGGTGTATCGACATCGCCCGGGCATATCGCATTGATGCGAAGGCCGTCACGGGCGTGATCCTTCGCCATAGCCTTGGTCAGCAGCACCATGCCGCCCTTGCTGGCGCAATAGGCCGCCGCGCGCTCGCCGCCGCGCAGGCCCCAATCCGATGCGATATTCACGATGCTGCCCTCGGACTTCAGTAAGTGGGGAAGCGCGGCTCTGCTCAGGAAGAACGGCACGTCTAGATTGACGGCCATCGTCTGGCGCCAGTCGTCATCGCTTGTGTCGCCGACGGTGCCACGGATGATGACACCAGCGTTGTTCACGAGGCAGTCGATTTCACCGAACTCGTCGATGGTGTCCGCGATCAACTCGTCACAGTCTTCCGATTGGACAAGCTCACCCGTCCAGGTGACGATGCGTTCCGATACGTCGGCAACCTCTTCAAGGCGGCCTTCGTCGCGGCCCGCGGCCATGACATCCCAGCCACCCTCCGCGAACGCGATGGCGGTAGCGGCGCCAATGCCGGAACTTGCACCGGTGACCAGTACAACACTCATGTCGATTTTCCCTGAAGGCGATAACGTGATATGCAGTGTATCCCATGACCGCTCCTGATTCGTTACCAAGCTTGGGTTGGCGCCCTTTTTTCCAGTCACAAGTCACCGAACTTGATGCACGTCCTGCACGGGTGCTCAACGTACATCGCGGCCGGTTAGACATTGCGCACGAAGGCGGTCAGGAAGCACTCGAGCTTTCGCACCGAGCGGCTGCTATGGAAATCACGGTGGGCGACTGGATCCTCGTCGATGAGGATGGCCCGCATGTGCGACGTCGGCTTGATCGACTTGGGCTTTTCCAACGTCGCGCTGCCGGAACAGCGGGCGCCGTTCAGTTGATCGCTGCCAATGTCGATACGCTCTTTATCGTTACGTCAGCGAATCGCGATTTCAATGTGGCCCGACTTGAGCGCTACCTGGCAATCGCGCACGATGCGGGGGCATTTCCCGTTATTGTTGTCACCAAGGCCGATACCGTCGATTCCACAGAGGAGTTTGTGGCTGAGGCCAGCGGGCTTTCGCCGGGCTTGCTCGTAGAGGCGCTTGATGCCCGTAGCGCGCAGCAGGTTGAGGTTCTCAGGCCCTGGTGCGAAGAAGGGCAGACGATCGCTTTGCTGGGTTCGTCGGGTGTCGGCAAGTCGACATTGACCAATACGTTGACGGGCGAGCACCTGGAGACTCAGGCCGTACGAGAGGATGATCAGCGAGGGCGTCATACGACGACATCCCGGTCGATGCATCGCCTTCCGCATGGCGGTTGGCTCATCGATACACCGGGCATGCGTGAATTACAGCTTGTTGGCGTTGGTGATGCACTGGATGATGTGTTTTCGGACGTGGCTGCACTTGTCGGCCAATGCCGCTTCAGCGACTGTGGACACGGTTCGGAGCCGGGTTGTTCGGTACAGGCCGCGATCGTGGAGGGCACGCTTGACCCTGAGCGGCTGCGTCGCTATCGAAAGCTGCAGTCTGAAGATCGCCGCAACAGTGAGTCTGTCGCCGAGCGGCGATCGCGCGACAAGAGCTTTGGCAAGCTAATCAAGTCTGTGCTGGCCGACAAGCGCAAGGACAAAAGTGGGAAACGCTAGTGGCGACAATTGACCTGAATGCGGACCTTGGCGAGGGCGATCCCTTCGACGATGAGCTTTTGCAGATCGTGTCCAGCTGCAATGTGGCTTGCGGCGGGCATGCAGGCGATGCGGAATCGATGACGCGAACGGTAAGCGCGGCGATTGCTAACGGTGTGGCGGTTGGTGCGCATCCGGGCTATCCCGATCGGGAGGGATTCGGGCGCGAGAGCCGCTTCATGGCGGGTGACGCGTTGTACGAATCGCTCACGGGCCAGGTCACTGAGTTGTCCGACATTGCCGCTCACCTCGGCGCCAGGCTCACACACGTCAAACCTCATGGTGCGTTGTACAACGATGCGGTTGGAGATGCGGCGCTTGCAGATATCATTGCGCGCGTAACAGCCGAGGCGCTCGGCGAACCTGCATTTGTTGGCATGGCCAACACCGAACTCGAGTTCGCTGCGAAGCGTCATGGGCTGAATTTTGTAGCGGAGGCATTTGTCGATCGGGCGTACGAGCCTGACGGTACACTCGTACCCCGCAAAGAGCCCGGGGCTGTACACGAGGATCTCAATGTCGCGACCACGCAGGCCGTGCGCCTGGCCGAGGACAGTGAGACAACGGCCAGGAATGGCGATACCGTCAAGGTGCGCGCCAACACGCTGTGCATTCACGGTGATACACCGGGCGCCGCGGAAAAGGCCCGTGCAGTTCGTGACGTACTGGAATCTCACGGAGTGGCAATTCGTGCTCTCACGCAGCGGTGATGATCTTTTTTCCGTGGCGGTCGATACGGCAGCAGATGCACAGGCGTTGGCGGCCCACCTCCGTGATACGGGCAACTGGCTTGATGTTGTCCCAGGAATTGCATCAGTGGTTGTGCGCTTCGACGCGGCACTGCAGGACGGTGAAGACGTGCGCCGGGCGCTGGCGGAGGTTCTGGCCGGCGACATACCGGCTCTCCAGATGGCGGATGATTTTCTCGAGATACCGGTCGTCTATGGCGGCAAGTACGGGCCGGATCTAAGGGCACTTTGCAAGTCGACTGGCCTGTCCCGTGAAGCGCTGATCGAGTCACACACAGGCGCCGACCACACAGTCGACATGATCGGATTTACACCGGGCTTTGCTTTCGTCAGCGGGCTCGACGAGCGTTTCCTGGTGCCAAGACGAGACGAGCCCCGGCAGAGCGTTGCCGCAGGGTCGGTCGGTATTGCCGATGGCCGCACCGGTCTGTACGCAATGGCCAGTCCCGGCGGATGGAATATTATCGGCCGAACGCCGTACAAGCTGTTCGACCCCAATGCCCAGGAACCTTTCGCGTTGAGTGCAGGGATGCGCGTGCGATTCAAGGCGATCGAAACCTGGGAATCCGACGTATGAGTATCACGGTCATCAGCCCTGGCCTCCAGACCACGTTGCAATCGCGACCTCGAACCGGGCAGCGGCATCTTGGCGTACCTGCGAACGGTGCCGCGGATCCACTGTCGCTGGCGATGGCGAACAGGCTGGTGGGAAATTCCTGGGACGCAACGGCGTTTGAAGCGACGTTGCTGGGTCCGACACTGCGCTTTGAGAGAGATTGCGCGATTGCAGTTGCAGGTGCCCGCGCGACGGTCAAGCTGAACCAGACGGTACAGACACCACACAAGACCCTGTTTGCCCGTGCGGGTGACGAACTCGTTGTAGGCGCATCACAATTTGGCGTTCGCAGTTATATCGCCGTGGCGGGTGGCATTGATGTCGACGAGGTATTGGGAGCGACATCAACCAACCTGCAAGCCGGGTTCGGTGGCTGGCACGGACGGGCTGTACAGGCCGGCGATGTCATGGACTTCCCTGAATCTGAAGTCAAACGAGTGCGTACGCCGGAGAAGTTTCGACTGCGAGTGTCGTCGAGTTGGGCGGTTCATGCCTGCGATTCGAGCGAGACTGGTTTGCTGGACGTATCGAGTCTCGACGATTTGTTCGACACGAACTGGGTTGTCAGTCGCCGAGGAGATCGCATGGGTCTGCGGCTCGAAGGACCTGCGTTGCAGGTTGCCTCGGACGGACGCATGCCGAGCGCCGGCGTTTTCCCAGGTACCATCCAGTGCCCTGAAGATGGCGCGCCGTACGTACTGGCGGCTGATGCCGGCACTGTCGGCGGTTACCCGAGAGTCGCGCAGGTCGCTCGCGTTGATAGGCATGTACTCGGGCAACTGCGACCCGGCGACCACCTACGTCTGTTGCGGCGTGAGCCGGATGAGGCCGTTGCGGCGCTGCGGGCAAAGATCAACTATTGGCAGGAATGGTTGCCCGACATCGCCGAGATACTGCGGTAGGAAGTGGTGGGCCCGCCAGGACTCGAACCTGGGACCAAGGGATTATGAGTCCCCTGCTCTAACCAACTGAGCTACAGGCCCACAGTTATCAATCCTCGAGCAGGAAGCTCCTGAGCTGGTCCGAACGTGTCGGATGGCGCAGTTTCCTGAGTGCCTTGGCCTCGATCTGGCGAATACGTTCACGCGTGACGTCGAACTGTTTGCCGACTTCCTCGAGCGTGTGGTCGGTATTCATGTCGATACCGAAGCGCATGCGCAGCACCTTCGCTTCGCGCGGCGTCAGGCCAGCGAGTACCGAGTGCGTGGTTTCCTTGAGGCCCGATGTTGTCGCCGAATCGACTGGCGAGTGCACGGTCTGGTCCTCAATGAAGTCACCGAGGTGTGAATCCTCGTCGTCGCCGATCGGCGTTTCCATCGAGATCGGCTCCTTCGCAATCTTGAGTACCTTGCGAACCTTGTCCTCAGGCATTTCCATGCGCTCGGCGAGTTCGTCCGGCAGCGGCTCGCGCCCCATCTCCTGCAACATCTGGCGAGAGATGCGGTTCAGCTTGTTGATCGTCTCGATCATGTGAACCGGGATACGGATCGTACGGGCCTGGTCGGCAATCGAACGTGTGATCGCCTGACGAATCCACCAGGTCGCATACGTCGAGAATTTGTAGCCGCGACGATATTCGAATTTGTCGACGGCCTTCATCAGGCCGATATTGCCTTCCTGGATCAGGTCCAGGAACTGCAGGCCGCGGTTCGTGTATTTCTTGGC
>JGI24723J26617_10000804_pt1 | contig 29407 bp, 25 predicted proteins | sample Cruoilmetagenom6_FD_26617 | JGI IMG/M metagenome (IMG submission 26617)
CAATCTTCTTTTACGCCGAATCATCTGAATCCTCTACATGTTGCTATCCTAGAGACATGAACACAACGCACAATCGCTTCCTTCAATGTTTACTCATCGCATCGCTTTCAACGCCGGTACTTTGCGCGAGCGGATGCCAGAACAAACAATCGCTTGTAGAAGTCGAACCGACAGATCCAACTACTGAGCAAACATCACTTGTTCTTGACGGCGAGTTTAACGATTGGAACGGGATCAACTCCGCGAAAGCGGACTCGCGTTACATCTACCTGAACTTCTCTCCAAAGAACGACTCGCCTCAACCAATCCAAGCAGCGCCCTATTCAACACGAATCCGATTTGATGTTGATCAGAACCCAAGAACTGGTCGTCCGATGGGATGGATGAGCTTAACTGCTGATATTCAACAACCTCAAGGGGTTGATCTGCTCATCGAACTCTCTCCAAAGAACGAACTGGGCTCGATCGGGATTGGGTCTGCTGTCACTCTCTACAAAGATAAGCAAGATGCCAAATTCCTAGGCCACGCCGACTTGGGTTTCATGTTCTTACCAACCTTTGCATCGACACAGTACGAAGCAAGAATCGATCGACTCGCTCCTGGAGCTCAACTGCTGCGTAAGCAGGGTCTCATCACGATTGTGATCGATCAAGTTGACGAGAACGAACGATTCCTTTGGTCAACAACCATGCAAATCGAACTTCCAGAAATCGACGAGACTCCAGCTGATAAGTCTGCGATTGTGCCAACGAAACCTGCTGATTCGGTTCGCGTGATGAGTTCCAATGTCTTATTTTCATCGCCGCTAGAAGAACCGGACTCGTTCAAGCGTGTCCTTAGTGCGATTGACCCTGATGTCATTTTGTATCAAGAATGGTTCAATACCCCTGTAGATCAGGTCCAGGGTTGGCTCAACACCAATACAGGTTCAGGATGGCAAGTCCATATGACGGATCCAAAATCGGGAGTAGCGATTGCAACACGCAACAAGATTCTAAAAACATACGACTCGATACTCCCTGCATCAGGGAGCGGCCGTCCTGCGCGTGCCGTCGCTGCTCTCATCGATACCGATGCAGGAGAACTTCTCGCAATAAGTATCCATCTCAAATGCTGCGGATCCGCTGGATCTGAAGAGGACGCAAAGCGGATTGCTCAAGCACAAGCAATCAACTCGTTCGTGCGATCAGTCCATAAAAACCATCCAAACTCGAAGGTCGTCATCGCCGGAGATTTCAATCTTGTTGGTTCTTACATCCCGATGGCCATGATGGTCGATTCACTCGGAGTTGATGGACGCGATCTCACACCTGTCCCTGCGAAACTAATAGGTGATGAATCAATGGTCACATGGAACGACGAAAAAAGCCGTTTTAGTCCTGGGAGACTTGATTGGATGCTGATTGATGAATCGATGAGTGCCGCTCAGAATGCGTTTGTTCTCGACACACGAGCACTCTCTGAGAAAGCTCTTCAACAGCTCAAACTCGATGCGAACGACTCCAAATCTTCGGATCATCTACCGATTGTGATTGATCTCGTTGATGCGCAATAACGCTCAATCATCCGAATCAGGACTCTTCTTCTCTTGAGCATTGCTTTCTGTTTCGATTAATCCCAGATGCGTGAGTGCACTCTTTGCAGCGCCTTGTTCTGCGGATTTTTTTGATTGTCCCCAGCATGGATCGAATCGTTGTCCGTCAAGTTCGACTGCGATGTGGAACGCCTTTGCGTGATCTGGACCCTTTTCAGTCAATACTCGATAGCTCGGAGAAACTCCGAATGCTTTCTGAGCGTGCTGCTGGAGCACACTCTTGAAGTTATGTTGATGTCCTGAATCAACTGCTTCTTCGAGCAATGGATCGAGTAACGGCTCAAGAAAAGCACGGACCGTGTCCATACCGCCATCGATATATAAAGCAGCGATCACTGATTCAAGCACCGCCGCGGCGAGTGATTGAGGAAGCTCAGGCTGAGTGAGCATCCCTTTCCCGACGATGATGAGTTGATCGAGCCCGAGTTCGATCGCGATCTTTGCACAGATCTTTCTCGATACCGCGAGCGATTTGATCTTGGTCATTTCACCTTCGAGATAATCTGGGTATCGCGTGAAGATTCGTTCGCAGACAATCATCCCAAGGATTGAATCTCCGAGGAACTCAAGCCGTTCGTTTGAATCGAGACGCGAATCAGAGATTGACGCGTGTCGAAGAGATAAATCAATTAGTGAAGGATCNTTGAACTGATATCCAAGGATCCGCTGGGCTTGAGCCCGGACCTNATCATTCATCACAGACTCCCAGCGCATCGATTTCTTGATGCGATGACGCATGAGATATCAAAGAATGACATCTACCAGCGTCGGGGTACAATTTTCAATGTGACGAGAAAATCCGAATCGGACGACAATCCACGATCGGTTGCTGAGTGTTTATCGTCCTGACATTCGGAATTTAACCGAGAAGCCTTATAAACACCGAACAATCAGCCGCGAAGTCGAATGATTTGGCAATTTCGCCACGACGACTCTGTATTATCTGCTCTATAAGCTTCCGAGTCCAATGAATTTGCATCACTCCATACGAAAGGCTGTGGACGATCCAAAGCATCGAGTCTACAGTAACCGCCCTCGATAACGAGGGAACGATCTATGAGTGATCGTGTATTAGGAGATTTTAGATATGGCAATGCACTACCCACGCCGCAAGAGTAACACGAAACGTCGCCGATCATTCGGATTCCGCGCACGCATGAAGACCAAGAGTGGCCGCAAGCTTCTCAACCGTCGTCGCTCGATGGGCCGTAAGCTCGAAACTATCTAAATTGTAAGCCTGTAGGTTTACTAACAGATCAACACCATTGATCCCTTTTGATTTTCTGCACGCTCGAACTGTTGTTCGAGCGTGTTTTTTTCTACATTCAGATCCCATCTGAATCCACCCTTTATTGCTTGTTCTATTCCATAAAATTTATTAGTATGCTTTTATACAGAATATTGTTCCATTCATAACTTTAGAGAGATTGATAACAAATGAAACTCAATTCACTACCAGCTATTGTCATTGTTGCAACAGCAGGGCTCGCTTCAACAAACAGCTTCGGAGAAACGATTACCGTTGATATCTCAGGATATTCAAGCTGGGGTTTCCAAGGGGACCCACAGAACGAGACCGCAGTTGTTATGTTTTGCTCCGGTCAAACACTCACCAATATCTCATGGGATTTAAACCTGACGACTGTTGGATTCAGTTGGGCAGAAGAACTGACAATTGGACTACAGGGTAACTTTGAGCAAATATACCCTGCATTTGGAGATGCTTTTACTGTATCCAATATGAACTATCAAGGCTCACAAGCCACAGCGATAGTTCTAGGTTCGGATGGCATGCTTGACGTTGAATTCTATGAAACTGGATTTGACGATAACGCGAATGCGATTGATTCTTACTTTGAAGCAGGTTCAACAATCTCATTCAGTTTCAATTCCCTCTACCCCACTCCTGGCACATTGGCACTCTTCAGCTTTGCAGGACTCAGCGTCTCTCGTCGTCGTCGATAACTTGTTCAATTGGATAATCAACGTATGAAGGACATGATGAATAAAACAGCAATATCAGTCGTCGCGGCACTCTGTGGGCTCGCTTCAACAAACAGCTTTGGAGATTCGGTCGCTATTGATATCTCAGGATATTCAAGCTGGGATTTTCAAGGGGATCCTCAGAATGAGATGCGAAATATCATGCTTGGCCCATTTGCGTCTATCACCCATATCTCATGGAATATTAACCTAACGACAGTTGGAGTTAGTTGGGCAGAAGAAACTACGATCGGACTCATGGGCAATATTGAGCAAATTACACCCGGTTTTGGTGATGATTTCCCAGTATTCAATATGAACTATCAAGGCTTACAAGCATCATCCATAGTTTTAGGTGCTGACGCTATGCTTGATATTGAGTTCTATGAATTTGGATTTGACGACAACGCGGACGCGATTGACTCCTATTTTGAAGCCGGATCAACCATCATATTCTACGGGTCCTTGCTTTATCCAACACCAAGCACGATCGCACTCTTTGGGTTCACAGGACTCTGCGTATCTCGTCGTCGTCGATAACTAGTTCGATCAGATTTTCATAGAAAGCAGTTTAATATGAACAAAATAGCTGTATCAGTTGTCGCCGCGATCTGTGGGCTCGCTCACGCTGGCCATATAGAAGCTTCTGACTCAATCGAGTCGAGTGATATTCAAGCAGGGAACGGCTTTGGCATTGTCCACACGATCGATGTCTCAGGGATCTGGTTCAATGACGCTCAGGGGTCATCACTCAATGATCGTATTGAGTTGCTCTTTCCCGGCCTCTGGATTCATCGATGTTATTGGTATTGGTTGGGATGTAAATCTCACAACAATCGGAGCAAGTTGGGCTTCAGAAGCGACAATTGGCTTTGAAGATCAACTTTTCCTCGCTCCTGGAGCTGGAGATGATTTTTCATTGAGTAACACAAACTACTCTTCAGGCGGTATCTTGGATCTCACAGAGAACGGCCTAGATGACATCCGAATTAGCGGCGATCTCATCCTCAACATCGAGTTCTTCGATACCTTTGTCGATAACGCGGGATCCGGAGATGCAGTTTTCGAAGCAGGATCTGTGATTTATGTAGAACATATCTATCCAACACCTGGCACTTTGGCCGTACTCGGACTCTCAGGGGTAGTGTGCACTCGTCGAAAACGGGTAACAAACTAAAAAACACACCTAGAAGTAGTTTAAATTCGATCTGATAACTGCATCACCATTTTCGTTCAAACGATGGTGGTGTTTTTTGTAACTAAATGGCTAGTATTTATTGGCCATTATTAGCCAACACGAACTATTTCTTGGGATGCTCTGAAACGCCCGTGTTCGAGTTGATCGTCCGAAAATGCCCCGTCAATAGGCTTTTTGACTTATTATCGGTCTAAAAATGATGAATTCACTTGATTCTAGTAATTCTTACCAAATTCAACCCTGAATCTATTGACAGACCCCACAAAATCACTACGCTCTTGGGGTGATGTGAAGGTATTCACCCCACGTCACATTGTCGTTCAGACGATTCGAAGAGGGATTTCATCTAGATATACCTTCTATGAGTTGTTTGCAAGAGAGAGATAGAGAGTTCTCTTGTTCAAACTTGTTGTTTGTGTTCGACATGTTCAGTATCTGAATCTTTTATCTTGAAGTGTACTTCATGTTTAGGATACAGTATTGATATCTTCGGATTGTCTTGGCTTGGCGTATTGTGCGTCGGCCGATCAAATGTTTGTCAAACGAAAGAGAGAAGAGAAAATGAAAGCAATCGCAATTACAGCAATGGCAGCAGCAGCTGGCCTCGCAACCGCAAGCCCAATCTCAGCTGGCAACTTCGCTGGCTACACAGTTGATACTGCTGGTTCACCAACAGTAACAATGACTATTGATATCTCAGGTATCACCAACTTCGATGCACAGGGTTCAGCATTGAACACTGTTATCAGCGTAGCACTCGGTGCTGGTGCTGAAGTTACTGGCCTCGGCTGGGACGTAACACTTACATCATTCGGCGCAAGCTGGGGCTCAGAAGCAGTCATGAACTTCGGTGGACAGATCTTCGTCACCGCTGGTGTTGGCGACGACTTCTCAGTTTCAAACATGAGCTACAGCTCAGGCGGCATCCTTGACCTCACAGACAACGCACTTCCAAACATCGTTACTGACGGTGCTGGTAACCTCGACATCGAGTTCTTCGAAAGCTTCGTCGACAACGCAGGTGCAGGCGACTCAATCTGGGAGCAAGGCTCATTCATCACCCTCGCAGTTAAGGGTACCCCAACTCCAGGTTCACTCGCAGTCCTCGGACTCGGTGGTCTCGTTGCTGGTCGTCGTCGTCGCTAAACCGACAGACACATCGCTCAAGTCTGTGCCCTGACCCACAGAAAGCATTGTTTGCTTATCAGATTTGAGTAATGTCAAAAATATAAGAACCCCTCAGATTTCTGTCTGAGGGGTTTTTTTACGGCTTCATATTTTATGGCCACGTTGGGTGGCAAAATGCCCATCTTCACATCCGTAAAATCAACAATCATAGACCGATATGTAATTTTACGAAATGCCAGCAATTTAGGAGAATTATTGTAAGTATACCATTGACACACTGATTCAAGTTACTATTCTAGGGGTGTATTGGGTGGAAGTACCCTGAGAGGGGACCAGACTCAAAACGACTTGGTTTATGTTACCGGCGTGCGGAGCGTCGGTAAGAACATGTTCTTATGAAAGAGAGAATTAAAATGAAGAAGACAATCGCACTCGCAGCAATCGTTGCAGCAGCAGGCCTCGCTAACGCAGACACACTCGTAATCGACGTTTCAGGTCTCGAAAGCTGGGACTTCCAAGGCGACGCAAACAACATGATCATGAGCGTTATGCTTGGTGCTGGTTCAACCATCTCCAACATCGCTTGGGACGTGAACCTCACAACATTCGGCGTTTCATGGGCTGAAGAAAACACAATGGGTTTCTTCGGTAACAGCGAAGTAGTAACTCCTGGTTTCGGCGACGCATTCACCGTTTCCAACGCTAACTACTCAGGATCACAAGCATCATCGATCGTTATCGATGGCAGCGGTATCCTTGATATCGAAGCATACGAAGTTGGCTTCGACGATAACATCGACGATATCGACTCAATCTACGAAGCTGGTTCAACTGTTACCATCAGTGGTACATTCGTTCCAACTCCAGGTTCACTCGCAGTCCTCGGACTCGGTGGCCTCGTTGCTGGTCGTCGTCGTCGCTAATCCGACTGACGAAGATCGAACAATGTTCGATTTCGCTACTGATCTCTGATCAAACTGCGAAATCAACATGATCAAAAATGAAGACCCTCTAGAGAAATCTGGAGGGTCTTTTTTTAATAACTCTTAAGCTCTGTCTTTCGGATCTATAAAAAACACTCGCCGAAACGAGTGCCAGAGAGATCTTTGGATATCTATCAAAGTGGAATCAGTTGATTCCGAGCCCGACAGGCTGAGGTTTAATCGCAACAGTCGGTGAAACTGTAATACCTAACGGGACTCGCTTGCCGTTGCTATCAGTTGGAGGCATCCCCTCTTCGTCGATATGCCTTTGGATTGCCATGACTCCTTCGATGAGCATCTCAGGCCTCGGAGGACATCCAGGCACATACACATCGACTGGAATGAACTGATCAACACCTTGGACAGTTGCGTACGTATCGAATACGCCACCGGTTGAGGCGCATGCGCCCATTGAAATGACCCACTTCGGTTCAGGCATCTGCTCATAGATTCGTTGCAGCACTGGAAGCATCTTTGTTGTCACTCGTCCTGCGACGATCATGAGATCTGCTTGACGAGGCGAGAATCGCATAACTTCAGCACCGAAGCGAGCAAGATCAAAGCGAGACGACGCGGTCGCCATCAGCTCGATACCACAGCACGCGGTCGCGAAGGGCATCGGCCAAAGACTCGATCTACGCGACCAGTTGACTACTCGACGAAGCTGAGTTGTCAGGACATTATCTGTAACAATGGCACCTTCGAGTCCCATGCGTGATTCTCCACAAAAAGCAAGCTGAATTCTCCGAGCGATCAAGCTCGGCGTTCTCCAAGTATACACGACGATTCGATAGGAAGTGCTTCATTGATGCGGAATCAACAAGCAATCAAACGACAAATCTGACGATCTATTAAATGGTTCTTCAGGCAGCAGATTCGTCTTTAGAACGAAGATCGTCTGCTTTGTTCGCAATATCTTCAATTCCCGCCGCAGGACTATCTGATGACTCGATCAGTTTGATCGCAGCTTCATGCTCGTCAAAGCGAAAAATACACATGGACTCTGTGCTCACTCGTGAAGCAGGCATCGTGTAGCAATAACGTACATTGATCCGATTGTCAGTCATCAGGACTGCAAGATCACGGATAATCCCTGGACGATCTTCGAGCGAGATCCCTACTACTGGCGCTTCAACAACTGGTCCAACGCCGGCATCGACCATTGATTCACATACTTGACGCAGGTTCGCCTCTGGGTGCCCTAGAAGGCGGACGCAGCCGCGGTCGAGATGCTCAGTCGTTGAGACTGACATAATCTCCACGCCGCCAGCTTTAGCAGCATCAAGAAGACCTGCCAGTTCGCCTGGTCGTTGTTGAAGATAAATCGAAAACTCGGTGAGTTGAATATAGTTCATCGGGCGGTAAGCATAGGCTCAAATCAAGTTTCAGGCACCTATAGAGCACAAGAACCTTTGAATGCTTGTTCTGTTTTCGTTCGTATGATCAAGGTGTCTTTGAAGATTTCGATTCCAAATCCGCAAGCGACATCTGAGCACATTGCTCAATCGCGGCGCGCCGGATTGAACCCGGGATCCCATCTTCTGCTCCTGAAGATCTGAATCCATCGATTTGATATGCAGCTCTGAGTACATCATCGAGCTTAATCTTCTCCGCAGGACGGGTTGGAGACCATCCTTTGAATTCATCTCCTGCGTAGATCCGATTCGTAATTCCAACTTCGGTAAGCACATCAAGCAGCTGAATCGATTGGGACAGCTGGAGCTTCGAGCTGTGTTTGACCATCTCCGCGGTGCAAACGGTTCCTGAATCGAATGCTCGTTGGATTTCCTTCGCAACTAATAGTGCAATCATTGGATCGATTAGTGCTGCAGGTTTGTTTCCAGAATCCGTGAGCGACTTGAGCTTGCTGTCTACAAGTCGAGAGAAATGCTGGAGTGCGTATGAAGCTTGCATTCCAAAGAGAACCGTTAGCCAGGTAAGGTAGATCCAGAGCATGAACAACGGAAGGATCGCGACGGATCCATAGAACTTAGCATACCCAGTTGAGAAATGAAGATAAGTTGTAAACCCAAGCTTTCCAAGCTCCCAAAGCACTGCGGCGAAAAATGCGCCGGCGAGTACAGGACGAAACTGCATCCGAGTGTTTGGGATCGTGAGATATGCTCCAAGGAGAAGAAGGGTCGAAATCAAGACGGAGACGCCGTACCCAGCCATGATTGCTCCGAACATGGAGTCTTGGCCTGCGAATGAAATGACCCATCGAGTGAATGCGTCGCCTGCAAGGAATGTCGCTGCGAGAAGGAGCGATCCTGCAGTCAGGATTGTCCAATAGAGCATCAATCGCCGCAACCAACCTCGTCCAGAAGGGGCGCCGCAGATTTGATTGAATGCTTTTTCTATTTCAATCAACATCGACATTGCTGCATATAACAAGACTAATCCAGAGGTCAACGCAATCCATCCTGTTGGAACATTGCGAATTGAACTATTAACACGATTGATTAAATCTGTGATGACTTGTTCAAGATCTGCGCCTGCAAATGGATCTACGATGAGCTCTTCTTCAATCGCTGTGATCTCTGACGCAGTTTCTGTATCAATCTCATTACTCGGTATGACCTGAGATTCGATATCATCGCTCGAACTCTGATCAACAACATCTTGTTCTTGATTCAGGGTTGTATCTATGCTTGAAATCTGCGAGATCCCTGCGAAGGTTAAAACGCGACGCACTCCTGATTCAACTTGTGCATCGGAAACGAGTGAACCGAAGATTAAGAGGCCGATGGCCATGACTGGAATCACGGAAAAGATCGTTCGATACGCGAGCGCGGCGGCCATTCTTGGAAGCTGCGATTTGTAAAGCCCTGCAACACCCAATTGGGTGACTTTCCAGATCCGTTTGAGCTCATCGACAAGCGTACGAGAAAACGATGTTTTCACGCTCGACGATTCTTCATCGGGAACAGATGTCGGATTGGTCTTGGGCGTGTTCGTCATGAACTTGCGTGTTGACCTCAATTCGGGTGCTTGGGTTCAAATCAGTGACCAAGCAAGGGACTATTCGTTTCCGTTTGGTCCGTCTGTTGTATCGGGCTCTTCGATCTTCTTAGGGACAAAGCCCTTTTCATTGCCTGCTCGGTTGATGGCATTTTTGATCGTTCGATTCCGAATATTGACATCCTGGCCTGCTTGTGGACTCATATACGGAACTTTCTTCGGCTGATTCCGTGCACGAGTCCTTCGAGATCCACTGGTTTGTCCGCTTTGGGAACCGGAATTTGAGCCTGATTTGCTCGCGTTTTGACTGGACCCTTGCTGTTTCTCTTGGCGCTGGGAATCCGCTGCAGAGCGACGAAGCGCTCGAATCTCTTCACGAGTGAGTTCGCGCCAACCCCCTCTTGGGAGTCCTTTGAGTTTCACAGGACCCATTCCAGTGCGTTCGAGTTTGCGAACTGGATATCCAACTGCGGCGAGCATCCGTCGAACCTGACGGTTTCGACCTTCGCGGAGTGTGAGAGATACAACAGTCTTATCTCGATCACGCGCGATGAGTTGGATTTCCACATGTGCTGTTCGTGCGACGCCGTCGGTTTGTCCTGCTTTTCGTTGAGCGAGGAAGATACCGCGTTCGAGCTCTTTGATTGCTTCTTCGTCGAGTTCACCCTTGACACTAACTCGGTAAGTCTTGGGTACGCCGTACCTTGGGTGCGTCAACCGATTTGCGAGTTCGCCGTCATTTGTGAGCAAGATCAATCCAACAGTGTCGTAATCGAGGCGACCGACAGGGAAAAGTCTTGCAGATGCTGGATGATCGACGAGCTGAGTTACTGTCCGGCGATCTGATCCTGGTTCATCTTTTGCAGTTGACAGTGTATTTGCTGGCTTGTTGAGCATGATGTAGAGCTTGCGATCTGCCTTTGGTAAGGGTTTGCCGTTGACGACAATATGATCCTCTTCAGGATCAACCCAAGCTGGGAGTTTCGCGACGATGACCGAGTTGACTTCGACGAGTCCTTCTTCGATCATGGTTTCACATGCTCGACGAGAACCAACCCCGGCGTCAGCCATGACCCTTTGGAGTCGTTTGCCTCTTGATGCATCTGTTAAGTTTGTTTGATCTGCTCTTTGTGCCACGCAAGAGTCTACGCCTGATGTGACAAGATTGAGTGGATCATTTGATGTCTTAGCGCCGTTTCTTGAGAAGATTGGACGAATTAGCCGAAGTTATTGAGACGTACCTCGGCGGAGCCGCTCGAACTGCGCGATCATTGTACTGATCTCGTTGGAATCGGAAGCTTTGTCAATTCAGGAGTGATCTAATGGGCACCGCCAACTCAGCATCTCAGAGCCAAAATCCTGCATCAAACTTCGCAGGAAACATGGGCTCTTCTCCACTTCGATCTGATCAAGCTTCGATGGTTGAACCTCGGCCGATCGTGGAAACTCTTGGTACTGAGGACATGTTCCTCTCTCCCCGAGTGATTGATGCTGGAGCATTTACTCGGTATTCCGAGATGCTCAAATCCATCATTACCCAAGCAAGCACTCAGGGAAGAGCGCTTGAAGATTATTCTGCAGATGCAGAAGCGATGATCAAGCGTTGCGAGATGAGCAGCGAGACGATCAACAAAAGAATGCAGGCCGGCGTACGGATGTTGAAGATGATTGATGAGCGAGCAAATCGCACTGACATCTTGCTCGACAAAATCCAGACTTCACTCCCTGACTCAGACGCGATGGCATCGCGGATCGATGAGCTCATCGAGAATCGGCTCGCTGATTCACAGCGTCGAATCGAAGAAATTGTTGCAGTTGCTGAAGCTCGAGTGCAAGCAGCTGAAGAAAAAGCACACGCAGCAACCAAGTTCAACGAAGAGCATATCAACTCAATCAATACGCTTGCACAGCGCATTGAGGATCGTCTCTCTGAGATTGAAACTCGCGTTGAAGACGCTCGCAACGAGTCGAGTAAATCCATCATTGAACTCGATGAACAATCAACACAGACAAGAGCACAGATTTCCTCGTCTCTTGATCAGGTTGTTGCGAAATCGCAAGAAGCTGGCGCGAATCTTGCATTCAAGATTGACGAAGCATCAAATCTGACTGATGCTCGAATTGCTGAGTTGAATCGTTCGATTGAGCCTGTCCTTGAAGCAGCTCAACAAGCGATGCGAACATTAGGAATTGATCCTGAAAACCCTGTATTTGAAGACTCTCCGCTTGCTCGGATTGAAAATCTCGTCGAACGAGGCGAAGCTCAAACAGCATCACTAGATCGCGTTTATCGTCAACTCGAAGACTTACAAACCCAAGCTGAAGGAGTCAAAGCAGTCTTTGGCATGTGGCTNGTCGACGCTGCTGGAGAGCTCGATGTGCTCGAAGCACGCAAAGACACAATGGTTGGTCCGATGGCTGAGGCCGCGGATAAAATCGCGAAACTCGGTCCTGACATTGAGGACAAACTTGAACTCGCGTCGACACAACTTTCACATCTTCAGATCGAACAGCAAACGCTGCGTCAAACGATTCAATCATCCGCTTCAATTGCAAGCGATGTTACTGAAAACATGACGAATCAGTCTGGACAACTCCAAGCACTGCTTGATGGTTCGCTCCACAAACTATCTACTCGCGTAGAACAAGCAGGAGTCTGGCTCGGAGCACTCATTCAACGAGCAGAAGATCTGGGTGCAACACTTCCTGGAGCAGGTCGGATGGAGTTTGGGAATCAACAGAACACAACTCCAGTTGCTCCAGTTCCTGTTGCTCCAGTTGCTCCNGTTGCTCCAGTTGCTCAATCGATCGCTGTGCCTGAGTCTGCAGTGCGCGAAAGCATTACGCAGCTAACTGAGCTTGAGCAACCAGCTCCACAGCGCCCTGTTCAGCAGGAGCAATCCANACAACAGATCGCTTCTCTTTCGCTTGATCCGATTGCGTCGGAACCGCCATCGCCTGCGTTGATGCAGACTCCGGGGTTATCAACTGCGGCCGCGATCCATATTCAACCTGAATCAACTCGCACAGAACATGTAAACGCTGAACTCACACAAGTGAATCCTGTGAAATCTGCTCCGGCGCTTCGGATTACTCAAGATCCTGAGAAGCGAGTCGTTTCGCCGCAGCCCCCACAGCTACCGATTGATGCGTTCTCGTTTGATGGTGCTCCAACGGTGATTGAGCATCGCAGCGACTTGTCATGACCCTCTCATAATTCTTGAGAACACGGGTTCAGCTAAATGATCTGCTAAAACCCAAACTCAATCGTTTGGAGCTTTCCATGCATTCCATGGNAANCCGTCTGGAATGAGATGTTCGCGCTGGTTGAGCCAGCCGACCATAAATTCGAGTGCATCAACGACTCGTGGTCCAGGACGATTAAACATCTGGTTTCCATCAACAATCGCGACTCGATTATCGAGCACGGCTGGTAGTTTGGGGAACCAATCTGTTTCTCGATAGAGTCGATTTGTCTCTGTGATTGATTGTTCGAGGGTGAGCCCGCATGGGGCGATTACGAGATGAGCAGGTTGGGTCGCACAAAAGAGATTTGCAGGAACTGCAATCGAATGTCCTGCTATCCGTTCTGCTTGCTGGGGACCGACTGCGGCCCCTGAACCGGGCTTCGCAACTGCTTCATTGAGTGGATGCCTTGCTCCTGCTCGTTCGATCAGCTGAACATTCCAATGCCCAGCGACATAGATCGGGTCTGTCCATTCCATAAATCCACATACTGGACCGTCGTCGTAGGGATTTATATATACCTCAGCACGATCCATTCTTTGTCGGAGTTCAACTACTTCATGCATCGCTCGATCAGAACATCCGATAGCTTGGCCAACTCGATAGATATCATCAAGAATATCTTCGATTGTTTTCGGGTTCAGCGAGAGGATCTGAGCAGGCTTTGGCAACGATTCTGCAACCGCTTGGACAGAATCAAGATCAATCGAGCATACAGAGCACAGGTCCTGAGTGATGATCAGATCGGGCTCAAGTTCTCTAAGTTTCTGTGTATCAATCTGATACAGCGATTGATTGGATCCAATCGATTCACTCACTGCTTTGTTGATTTCACTCGCTCCGATCCCCGATTCCGGGTCAAAGTGAGTGCTTTGAGTTGTCAAATGACAAACAGACTGTATCGAAGCTGGAAAATCACACTCATGGGATCGGCCTACAAGCATGTCTTGTGCGCCCAAAAGAGCAATGATTTCGGTGCCAGATGGGATCAGACTCACGATGCGCATCGACATGCTCCGAAAGAAGATATATACCCGTCATTACGGGCGATTGCCTACTGTATACAGCCGAGATATCGGCACACATGATGACTCACCCGGACGGATCTCAGTTCTTGATCTGTACGATACACTCCCCGACCAGAATTTCAGGGGATCAAGGAGAATTGCTGGTGCAATACGACCTCAAGACATTATCAGCGACCAATACGACTCGCACCTGTACACGATGGATTGCGAGTTGCACGCTGCTTGCGATCAGTTCGTTGTCAGTGAATGCTCAGATGCTCGACAGCGAAGAGGAAAAGCCTGTTCGCACGCAGATTGCTGAAACTGCTCCTGCAGTTGACGAGCCTCAGATTTCGTTCGGAATATTCTCCGAACCTATCGAGTTGACCACGCTGATTGATTATGTTGGGTCATCACTCAATATCAACATTGTTGTGAAGGGCTCTCCAACTGGGGAGATTGTGTTTAACGCACCCAAAACACTTCCAAAGAGCAAGCTGATCGATTTCTTAGATGCGATGCTTGAGCAGTTTGGGTTCACGATTTCATATGATGCAGCATCGAGTTTTTATCTTGTTCAACCCATCACTGATCTCAAACCAGTCTATGGAACAGAACGAGCATCGATGCTCATTATTCCGACTCCGAATATCAAGCCTTCACTGATTGTGACGGCTCTCAACTCAGCACTCGGAAACGCTTCTGGGTCAACAAGCCCTGGAGCGAAATCAACCGCAATCCAAGCGGTTGACGAGCTTGGGGTACTGATTGTCAATGCACCTCCACGCGATTCTCAGCGAGTGCTAATGATGGTCAATGAGTTTATTCGTCTTGATGAGAATCAACAATACATCAGACTCGAGCTTAGCCATATCGCTGCTCCGATCGCGCTTGATCGTGCGATCGGGCTCGTCGGCGGCTCAAACGCAACAACAAGCATCCCAGGTGTACCAGGTGGTGGCGGAGCAAACCCGGTTGCAAATACCGCGGGTTCACTCTCAAACATCGCAGATCGGATTACCGTAGACCCACAAGGCAACGCGTTGATCTTTAAAGGGAATGAGAACGAGATTGAGCGAGTTCGTAAAATCCTTGCTGTGATTGATGTTCCCAATACGCTTCAACCCAAGAGCTACTTCGCTGGATCGAGTGCGGCGAGCATCGCTGACATTGCGAAAGGCCGCGGGCTTGGAGAAGTGATTCTCATCGAGCAAACTCAACAACAGCAAAATCCATTCAACAACTTCGGTGGACAAAACCAGCAGTTCAATCAACAGAACAACTCTGCAGGACAAGGCGGTCCAGTAATGGTTGTTGATATCGAACGCGGTAGCATCATCTACTATGGCACAGATAACCAACAAGCTCAGCTCGCTGCGTTACTCGAGGAACTCAAAACCGAAGACGAACGTATCGTTCGCAAAATCTACGGACTCGATCATACCGATGCTCTTGTTATTCAAGATCTGCTCAATGGCATTATGTTCGGGCAACAACAAACCGGCAGCTCAGATTTACTCCCAGGCTCATCTGGAAGATCAACGAACCAAACATTCTTCGGCGGATTCCCAGTCTCCGAAGATTCAGCAGGCTCATTTGATCCGAATCTAATTACGATTACAGCTGATGAAAACTCAAACCAGATTATCATCAATGCGCCGATCAAACAACAAGACGAGATTGAAACATTGATCTCTGAACTCGATCGTCAGCGATCACAGGTTTATATCCAAGCATTGATTATTTCGATCTCGGACAACGAAGATTTCACACTCGCGTTTGAAACACAGATTAATGCTGGACAGTATTCTGCTGGAACGAACTTTGGACTCTCGACTCCAGGCACACTCTTCCAAGATCCGAAATCCGTCGCAACCACACTGGGAGGCTTGACCCAAGCAGTGATCATGTCGGAATATGTTCCGATCATTGTGAATGCGACGCAAACCAATACCGATGTTCGGATTCTTTCTACTCCTCAGTTGCTTGTGAACAACAACGAAGAATCTACGATCGCATCTGTTTCTGAGCAACCGTTTACTCAGGATACCCCGTTCAACGGCGGTATCGCAACATCATTCGGTGGGTTCGAAGAAGCGGGTACAACTCTGACTGTGACTCCATCCATCTCACAGGGTGGCTTCATCCGTTTGGTCTATGATGTCGAGTTCTCGAACTTTACTGCTGCTACTGGTACCGCAGGATCTCCTCCTCCTCGAGATCGAAGATCGATCACGGGTTCTGCAACCATCCCATCGGATGCAACTATCGTGCTCGGAGGTATCACTGTTGAAGATATCCGCGATACAGTGATCAAGGTTCCATTCCTTGGAGATATCCCACTTGCTGGAGAGTTGTTCAAGCGTACGAACAAAGTGAACAACCGATCGAAGTTGTATGTGTTCTTAACTCCGAGAATTATGACTGATCCAAACTTCAATGATCTGAAGCTTTTCTCCAAAGGCCCACAAAGCGACATGCTTATTGAACCTGATCTTCCTGAGCTTGAACCAGAGTTGATCATCTCGCCGACGATTAGTGACTCTCCAACTTACAACTCTAATCCTGACACTCAATCGAACAACGCTCCTGCTCGAGCGCCTCAAGCTGCTCCTGAGCTTGAACCGGTATACATTGAACTCTCCGAAGCCAACGAGAAGGGCAGCAACTAAGCGATGGCAAGAGAGAGCAATACATCCGGAAAACGACTCAACGGGTTGATCAAGCGAAACGCTGATTCTCGCGATAAGGACGCAGCGGCGATCGTTGTCAACCATTGGGGCGAAGCTGCACGAGCATTCGGACAGATCCAACTCACGGGTGATCAACTCCGCTCCTTTGCTGCGATTGAAGGATCGGATGATGAGCCTTGGGATGTGATGCTCCAGACACTTGCGCTCGATGAAACGAGCGCGCTCAAGCTTCTCTCGCAACGAACGGGGCTCGAGTTTGTCTCTGAACCAAAGCTAAGTGAATCCTCATCTCGGTTCTTTGAGCTTGTTGATCAAGAGGATGCTCGAGCTTCGAGCGTCGCTTGTTATGAGCACAAAGCAGGCGTGTTTGTGATTGCTACCAGTCGACCTTTGCAACCAAGCATACTTTCAATGCTCGAAGATACGCTTGATGCGCCGATCACTGTTGTGCTTACTCCTCGCGCTGCGGTTGCGAGTCTGATCAATCGTGGATACGAACAACGCGGCGATCTTGTCACTGAGATTGTTGAAGATATTCCGCTCGATCAAGAAGCGATTGAAAAAGCAGCAGGAGCAATCGGTGGCTCGAACGATTTGCTCGCTCAAGCTCGACAGACTCCTGTTATCCGTCTGGTAAACATGATCCTCTTCGAAGCACTTCGACGCGGCGCGTCGGATGTCCATGTGCATCCGATGGAAGAGCGTCTCTCGATTCGCCTTCGAATCGACGGCATGCTTGTTGATGCGTTCTCGCCTCCAATTTCACTTGCTTCTGCGATCTCTTCTCGATTGAAGGTGATGACAGAGCTTGATATTGCGAATCGGCACTCACCTCAGGATGGTCAGACAACTGTCCGGATTGGCCAAAAAAAGATCGATATCCGCTTGAGCGTGATTCCAACAATCTTCGGCGAGCGCATCGTTCTCCGTTTGCTCGACCAATCTCAGAACGAGCTCGATCTGAGCTCAATTGGAATGTCGAAAAAGCTTCAGACGAAGCTGATGGATTGTGTTGAACGCCCGAATGGAATTTTGCTTGTGACTGGACCAACTGGTTCTGGTAAAACAACAACGCTTTATGCTGCTTTGGGAAGAATTGATCGTGCGAGTCGAAATGTGATGACGATCGAAGATCCGGTCGAGTACCATCTTGACGGCATCTCCCAGATGCAAGTAAATGCAAAACGCGATGTGACATTTGCGACTGGGTTGCGATCACTTTTGCGTCAAGACCCTGATGTGATTCTCGTCGGTGAAATCCGAGATTCGGAAACTGCACAGCTTGCGATCCAAGCTTCACTCACAGGTCACTTTGTGCTTGCGACTTTGCATACAAATGATGCGCCGAGTGCGATCCCACGCTTGCTTGACATTGGTGTTGAGCCTTATCTCGTCACTAGCTCACTCGTTGGTGTGCTTGCTCAAAGATTGCTGCGTCGATTGTGTACGACCTGTCATGGCGCAGGAACACACAACAACGAATCGTGTGATCTCTGTTTCGGAACTGGTTACAAGGGACGATTAGCTGCGCACGAACTGATGCTGATGACGGATGAACTCCGTCAGCTTACTGCTCAAAGAGCTGACGGCGTGACTCTCTATGAAGCTGCGGTAAACTCTGGATTCGAACCGATGAAAATCGATGCTCTTGAAAAAGTGAAACAAGGGTTGACGGACGAAGCAGAAGTCTTCCGCGTGTTGCATTGATAGGACTACCAACTGAACAGTAACAATCCGAATCCACCTAAACCCACGGCTGCGATAAGAGCTGTGAGTGTCAGTGATCCATAGATGTCTCGATACAAATCAAGTTTTCGTTTATGGAACGGTAAAATACTTATTGAGTTAACAAATATCTTCTGACGAATCCAGAAGTTGCTGCCTGCGAGAATACTGAAGAACAACCCAACAGGGACAATCTGTTTCCATCCAGACGACCAGACTAAAGAGATTGCCAAAATCCCGTCGATCATAAGGACCCATGTCAAACACTTTGTGATCCACAGATAGAAACCGAACTCGTTCTCTTCAACTACATATTCTAAACGAAGTTCTTCGACGAGCTCATCGAGATTCCGAAAAGAAGTGTCCACGCCGCACTCTGGGCAAATGAGTTTTCGGATGCCTCGTAGGTTGTACCCACAGTATGCACATGCAACATCATGTTTTTTAAGATACTGCTTGAGATCTCTATTCATCGCTCTCATGAATGTATCCTAGCGATCGAGACTCCTAATATTGAACATGAACCGATTTTCCCCAATGAACTGTGGCCCTGTCACTCTCTCAAACGCAGTCGTTACGCTCGAACCTATCTCGCTCGATCACTGTGCTGATATCGTCGAATCTATTGATCCTGAAGTGTTTAAATACATGGCTATGCGATCGTCTGTCATTACTTCCAATGAAGTGCGGCGATATATTGAGTTTCAACAGAAACGATCAAACACTGTTTCTTTCAGCGTGATCGATAATGCGACAAAGAAAGCAATTGGATCGACAAGCTATCTCAACATCGCCGCGGATCATTATGGGTTAGAAATCGGATCAACTTGGATCACCAAATCTGCAAGAGGTACCAAAGTAAATCCCTCGATGAAATACTTGATGCTCAAGCATGCGATTGAAGATCTTGGTGCGATTCGAGTTGTCTTGAGTACCGATTCTCGCAACGCACACTCAAGAGCAGCTATTTCAAAGCTCGGCGCAGAGTATGAAGGCATTCTTCGGAATCACATCATCATGCCTGATGGATACTTTCGAGATTCCGCGGTGTATTCAGTAACTCATAATCAATGGGAACAAGTCCGTGATGGTCTGCTCAAGCGGATTGAGTCTTAGGATTAAATTACTCAATCCAAAAACAAAGCCCTCTCCCGGAGGGACGGGAAAGGGCTGAAGAGGAGCACACGCTCGTTTGCTTTACTTTGAGGGAATCGAAGCACCGCTGAGCGTCGCTCGGAGAGAGAGCGATCCAAATTTTCAACACCATTCAACAACGCTATCCATAGAACCATTTTCATGATCACGGAACTTGCTTCGAATGTATTGGGTACAGAATCGGACTCCGCCGATTGTACCTACATCGGGCCAATATTCATTTTTGCATTAATTTCTTAAGAATGCCTGTTGAAAACAGGGTATTTATCGTTGAATATTACTTCAAGCAATCACTGATTCGGGGGATTCAGGATCGTTGAGAGGTAGTGTTCGTGCGACATCCAGGAACGATTCATAGTTCGCTCGGGTTTCGATGACACTGTCGCCACCGAATTTTTCCATGAAGGCGCTTGCGACTTCAAACGCAACTGCGTTCTCCATGACAACACTTGCAGCAGACACAGCACAGACATCTGATCGTTCATATTGCGAATCTTGAGGCTGTTTAGTATTCAGATCAACCGAAGGTAAACCTTGGAGCAGAGTTGAGATTGGTTTCATAGTTCCTGTAACGACGATTGGTTGGCCGTTAGTCATTCCGCCTTCGGTTCCGCCTGCATTGTTCGAAGGACGAACAAACCCGAGTGTCGGTTCGTTTACTTTCGATGCATCAAAGTGGATTGGATCGTGCACTTGCGAACCGGTTCGCTTGGAGCATTCAGCTCCGAGCCCGATCCCCACTGCTTTGAATGCTTGGATACCCATCACGGCGTATGCGATTCTCGCATCAAGCTTCTCGTACCAGTTCATTGAGCTGCCCACTCCTGGAGGGCATCCAAACACATGGCATTCGACATCGCCGCCGACTGTGTCTTTATCGATCTTTGCTTGACGAATGATTTCGCACTGGCGCTTAGTCGTCGATTCATCAAGTGTGTATGTATCTGATTCATTTCGAGAAACGATCAACGAATCAAGATCCGCATAATTGACATCAACATTAGTGCGTGAATCAAGAATGGAACGCACGAATCCGAAGACTTCAGCTCCGAAGATTTCTTTGAGCATCAATCGTCCAACACAGGTCGCCGCGACTCTCGCCGCGGTTTCGCGAGCACTCGCTCGTTCGAGTGTCTCGCGACAATCTGTTGTTAACCATTTGACACTTCCTGCGAGATCTGCGTGACCTGGACGAGGACGATGAACCGGAGGCGTGCGTTCGAGATCATCAAGACGAGAGTCTCGGTTTTTGACGAGGAATGTAATCGGCGCTCCGATTGATTTTCCTCGGCGGACACCGGTCAATATTTCGATCGTATCGGTCTCAAGCTTCTGTCGGCCGCCACGTCCGTACCCACCCTGTCTACGAGCAAGCTCGGTATTGATCACGGCCTCATCTATTGTGAGTCCTGCTGGAACTCCAAGGATGGTCGCGATCAACGCGGGTCCATGGGATTCGCCGGCGGTTTGGTAACTTAGTCTGTTTGAAGGCATTGGCATCGTCATCTATCCTCGGCCTATTAGTGCCATCGAATTAAAGAAATGATGTCCGAAAAGTCATCTGTCCAAATTTGTACACGATCCTCATCTGCAACACCAGAAACCATCATTCCAGCTTCTCCAAGACGGATCGCGGTTTGGACATCTTTTGTAATTACCATCCATTTTGAAGGATAGTGATACACCATATCCTCTGCTGGAATATCGACATCGTCTGAAACCATTGGAGGCAACCCAGTTGTCTGAATCCCTAACTCATAGACCAATGGTTCAAGATCAAGATATCGATTTGAGATGTGGAGGACAATCATTCCATCATCTGTTAATCGATCAAAGTACAACTCGATTGCTTCCTTGGTCACTAAGTGAACTGGAATTGAGTCGGAAGTAAATGCATCCGCGTGAAGCAGGTCGTACTTTTCTTCCTGGATTGATTGTGAATCTTCGATGAGTTTTCTTGCATCTCCTAGTCGAACTTCAATCTGAGTTGGAGCATTCGAAAGATATGTAAATAGCTCTGGATCCTCAGCGATTCGTTTCACTTCTGGATCGATTTCGAAGAATACGATTTGATCTTGTGGCCGGCCGTGTGCGACAATCGCGCCTGATCCCAATCCCATAATTCCAATCCTCGCGCCATCAGGACGCATGGATTTGATCGTTCTCATAATTGTTCCGCAGGGCCCGTTCGAGTGGTAATACCCGAGTGGCTCGAACTCAAACGCAGGATCTAAAAATTGAACGCCGTGCTTTGTCGTACCATGTTTTAGTGTATGGATTTTAATCAGCCGTCCAAGATCAGGATCAGGATAGAACTCTTCGTGGACTTCGTGAGTGCCGTAGAATGTTCTTGCCATGTAAATAGTGCTATCCGTGTTTACAGAGTTGTACTGAATCGCAAACAACGGCAAGAAAATAGTAATCGCACATGCGAGTCCATCTTTCCATGAGAGATAGATCATCAATGATGGCACCACAGTCATGAGGAATACCATTGTCATGTTTACTGTGAATCCTTCGCTGATTGATTCTGGAAGGAACCGGTTGACGACATTTGTAATATCAGGTCCATAGAACCCAACGACAAGCACATACAACAACAAACACAGCGGATATCCAACTCGCCGTCGGATTTTAATGAGTCGTGCTTTGCGTTTGGTTAGATCGACAAGGTCCGTTGACCATGGGAGGATCGAAACTGCAAGCACGAGTGCGATTGGGTATTCGAAGCTTGTAACGAAGAACAATGGAGCGATGACGCCATTGAATAAACCACCTAGTGCGCCACCGACGGACATGAGTAGATAAAACTCAGTGAGATGCTTCGCTGCTGGTCGATTCATTGCGAGTCTGCCGTGACAGACAATACCTACGGAAGTAAGTAGCAAGAGCTCGATCAAGATGACCATCACCATCGATAGCTCTGCGCTCATTTCGCTCGCCATCAGCAGAATCATCGCGGCGATTGTTGAGAGCACCATCGGACGAGTAAAATCTTTTACTGCTCGTTGAGATTTAGACCCGAATGCGATAATCATCGTAATCAGATACAACACCAACGGTAGAATCCAAAGTAACGGCAATGATACGACATCTGTCGTGATGTAAGTCGTCACTCCCAACAGCATTGTTGATGGAATGAATGCAAGATAGATCCAAAATATTCGACGCTTGAAAGTGATGACATCATCCACTGAACTATCGTCATCGCCTGGAGAAACGATGATTAATCTTGCTTCTTCTTTGAGACGGCGCTTGCGTTGCTTTGGGGTTTCTTTCGAAGCTTTCTTTGTCCGACTCGCGGCGTACATCGCTAGTAAAATAAACACGCCGAATCCGATGAGCCAGTATTGTCTTTGAGCAGCGATCCCGATGTTCGGTTCGAATATGAGTGGATACGCAAGCAACCCGATCAAGCTCCCTGCATTACTTGCGGCGTAGAGAAAGTATGGATCGTGTGCGCGTTCATGTCCTGTACGAGCGAACCAACCCTGGATAAGCGGGCCGGCACTTGAGATCGCGAAGAACGGTAAACCAGAGATGAGTGCGAGTTGCAGGATCAGCCATGGGACTGGGAATGTTGATGCATTCTCCGGAGCGACTGGAGTATCAAACAACACTCCGATTGTAATCGCGGTTACAAGTAGTACCGAATGAATAAGTAGCTGAGATCTCCGGCTGAATCGGGTCATCAGGACATGTGCGTAAAGATATCCAAGCAGCAGAAGAACTTGGTAGAACAACATACATGTTGTCCAGACGGATGAACCGCCTCCAAAAGCGGGGAGGAGCGATTTGGCAACCATCGGCTGGACTGAAAACAACAGCCCGGCAGAGAGGAATACCGTTAATGTGAACACAATGACCATGCACGCTCCTTCGATGGGCTAAGACACTACAATAGGGTCTAAACCGTTCCCCTGCGCTAAGCTCACCCATTCTGCAGCGATCGAGAGTCAAGAAATGCAACCAAATGATCATGTATGCCTGTGCTTTGGTGTTTCACTCGGAAAGATCCAGAACTATCTCAAAAGAGAAGACCCTCAAGTCGCTTCACTGATCTCTGAATGTCTTGGTGCTGGAACCGGATGCGGATGGTGTGTTCCGTACCTCAAGGATCTACATCAACAGCATAAAGAATGTGCTGTATCTGGACTGCTCCCCACTATCGAAGGGAGCGCACTGGATTACAAAGAGGGTCGCGTACGATTTAAAGAATCGGGCAAGCGAACCGATTAGTACAAATCATTCACAATAAAAGCGAATCCGGATCTTCACCCGGACTCGCTTGCTTTTCGGAAATCGTTTGTAACCGATCTGAATATCTGTTATTGCGGATACCCGTAGTTTCCAGGCAGCATATCTAATGGGAACGCAGGAGCTGAAATTGGTCTCAATACCAATGACAAGAGAGTCATCTCGTTGTCATCACCAGCAATTCTGTTTGTTCTCATTTGTCCACAGCCAGTACATTTGTGAACGATCGACCATTCGCCGTCGGTCTTCGCCGCAATGGAGATAGGCTCCATCTTCTGCTGGCAAGTGCCGCGCCGATCTCCTATACGTTCATCGACATGTTTCGACCACAAGCACATCGGACAATGATTCCGTTGCTTGGTTCCGAAAGACAGATGTGGAATATGCCCTTTGCAATGGATGCAGTTAAATCCGCCCTGTTGACGGGAGTTCTTATCATAATGTTTCANCTGGAAGCCCTTATCGTGTCGTCACAAACGTTGAGCGACGACATAACCATCCGAATGGATCGCTCTCAATTCAGAAGCAATCAACACTCGGCGTAGTACGAGAAATAAACGATAAAGTTTCAAACAAGCTCTGTCATAGATCGCATCATATCGCTTTGATCTAATGTGTGCAAAGAAAAAGCCCGGAAAAAACCGGGCTTCATGAAAATCTGTTTGCTGATTCGACATGACTTATTCGTCGTCGTCAAGAATCCGTAGAGTGAGTCCGCAGTTGGTCAGCTTCTCGTGGATTTCAACGAGTGATGTTGAGCCGAAGTTTTTCACACCCATGAGCTCAGCTTCTGTGTGTGAACACAGATCACCGATTGATTGGATATTAAGCATCTGGAGTGCTTTGCGTGCACGAACCGAGAGTTGGAGCTCTGAGACAGGCTTGTTAAGCAAGCTTTCTTTGCCTGTGCCTTTGAGCTTCTCGAGGATCTGACGACGAGCAACGCGATGCGCGTCTTCGCGGCCTTGACCCAAGCGAAGATTCTTCGCTTCGAGCATTCGTTTGATTTCATCGAGTGATGATTCACCGAAGTTCTTGTAACTCATTAGTTCAGCTTCGTTGATGCGAATGAGATCGCCGAGGCTTCGGATGTTCATCTTCTTGAGACATGTACGAGCACGAACTGTGAGTTCGAAGTCCGTTACCGGAGTATCAAGCAACGCGCGGCGCTTGAGCACATCGCGTTCGTTCTCTTCTTCGATGACCATGCTCTTGGATGCGATCACATCTTTCATGAAAAGACGAGCGCGAGCGTGATTCGGATTCGTATCAAGAATTTGACGCAAGCAACGCTCAGCGCGAACATAATCACCTTGATCTTCATAAAGCACAGCAAGGTTCATAAGTGCGTTAATCGGAGCAGGTGATGATTCGCAAACTCGTTCGTAGAGCGAGAGTGCTTCTTCTTCTTCACCACCCAGATCGAGCAGATAAGCGAGCTGGAAACCAGCATCGAGATTGGTTGGGTTTGCAGCGAATACATTGCGGTATGCACTGATCGCAGCATCGCGATCTCCGGTCGCCAAAATCTCGGCGGCCTTGCTCATCAACTCATTGCTTGCTGATGCATCTACTGAAGCGGTGCCAGAGGCACCAACCACCATATCCATGGGATCGGTCGTCATAAAAATCTCCTGATCAGTGATCCTGATCTATTTTCCAGATCCGACTATTTGCAGTACTCAACTCGGCGCATCCGAGCGAAAAAGATCATAGGCATGGATCCTTGAATCCTCAAGACCCTCGAAGGGTCGACAATCGATTCAAAACCGTCCCAACTACCGGTGTTCACTGAGTTTAACCGGACGAATTACAGGGCTCCCATCGTCGGATCGGGCATCACATCGTCGAATGGGTCCAGATCGATGGATTCGCGAGCCTTCTCGTCTTGATCGACGAGCGAGAGAGTTTTCCATTTGCCGCCTTTAAATCGATATCCTAGGAAGATCCCAAGGAGGATGATGTAGAGAGACGCACCAATCCAAGGTCCTATCGAACCAAGATCAGGCGCGAACTTGATTAACGCGAGTCCGACTCCAGGTATGCAGACCCACGACAGAATAATCGTAAGAACGCCTGGCCAGACGGTGTCTCCTGCTCCTCTGAGGGCTCCTGTCATGGTAATTGCAAACGCATCGAATATTTGAAATACCGCCGCGGCGATCATGATAATGACCCCGATTTCGAGGAGCCTAGCTCGTTCTGCTTCGGAAGTACCATCATTGATGAATACATCAACTAACTGCTCACGGAACAACACAAAGCACAGCGCGCACAATCCCATGTACCCAACGGTGATTTTGAGCGCGAGCATTGTCCTTGAAACAGCAATGTCTGGGCGCCCTCTCCCCATCGCTTTNCCGACCATTGCTTGCGTCGCGATCGAGATCCCCACTGCGGGCATAAAACTCAGATGCATATATTGGAGCGCGATCCATCCAACAGTGTTGTGAAGGACTGGATCATCTCCGACAGCTTCTCCACCCATTGGGACGAGCCACATCATGAGAATTGTCCAACAGATCATTTCGTTGACGAACATCATTCCAGGAGCGAATCCGACTCGGAACATGTCTTTTAGACATTTGATTGAAATCTTCCAAGCTTCTCGTGTTCCAAACAGCCGTGCGTATTTCGCACTCACGAACAACCCGAACGGGATTAAAAACTCCATCGCGCCCCCGATCGCGGTCGCGATCGCTGCCCCTTTGATTCCCATCGCTGATATTCCAAGCAGCGAAGCAACCCAAGCGATTGAACCAGATGCAGGAGCAACAATAGATTGTCCAAACCAGTTGTCTGCGATCGGCATTCCTGCATCACCAAAGATCAGCAAGATGTTGAGCACGATATTGGTAACATTCCCGACGAGCGCTGAGATCAAAACCACATTGGGACGATGGAGGCCGTAGAAATAGTGATGAATTGATCGCGCAGAGATTACAAAGAATCCACCTATGAGCATTATCGCAGCGTATTGCGACTCCAGATCAATGAGCTGTTGGTTTCCTTCATGGATCCTCGCATAGATATCAGGCACTACGAAGATCATCGGAATCAGTATCGCGATATAGAAAATGGCGCCAATCCATAGTCCATTCCATGCGTACGCCGCTCCGCGTTCAGGTTTGTTCGCACCGTGGTTTTGTGAAACGAATGAGTTAATCACTCCGTTCATCCCGAGTACATACGCCATGAGCATCCAAACGAGCATTGAACCGTTGGATTGCGCGGATATATAGACTGGGTCTTCGCCGATGTCTTTCACCATGAGCTTGTCGACAAAGGCCATAACAGTGTATGAAGTCATCGTCGCGACAGATGGGATCGCGATTGTCAGCATTTCTTTAAGCGCACCGGAATCAGACGCATTTAATGGCGCTGAAGAATATTCGGATTGTCTGGATGATGCCTGCGAATTTTGATCTACGCGATCATCGCGGCGCTCAACCCCACCCTTATGGGTGTCGTGCGTATCAGTCATTTCGTTTTACCTGTGCTTTTGAAGATCAGTCGATTGATCGGGCATCAGAATGAGTCTGATACCAACGCGTGGGCAGGAAAGCTGCGGCCACGATTCAATTCTGTTGCGAAAACAGAATATAAATGAACGCTCAATATGTCAGTGCTGATTCTTCATAGTGCTCAGAGTGTTGCACAGTTTCAAGCGTCTGTCAATCAACTCGATCAGAATTGATCGAACGTTCTCTATTCAACCGCCTCAGGCGATTCGGTACACATCTTAATCGCAAGATCAATCGCATGACTCATCGATCCTGGATCAGCGATCCCTTTTCCTGCGATATCGAAGGCTGTGCCATGATCTGGACTCGTTCGCACAGTCGGTAATCCAAGTGTGACATTCACTGCGAGATCGCGTTCAAGCAGCTTGACAGGTATTAAACCTTGGTCGTGATACATCGCGACGACAAGATCGAATTTTCCTGCAACTGCAGCGTTAAAAATCGTATCTCCAGGATATGGACCCGAAGCGAGGATTCCAGAGTTCACTGCATGATCAATCGCTGGAGAGATGATTCGTGATTCTTCATCCCCCATTAACCCGTCTTCACCTGCGTGTGGGTTGAGGCCACAAACCGCGATTCTGGGACGAGCAAACCCGAGTCGAATACATGCTTGATGCCCTTGATCGATTGCAGTGTGAACTGCTCCGATTGTTAGTTTGTCTTTGATCTCGTTGATAGGAATATGCACCGTTGCGAGCACAACACGGAGTTTGTCGCCGACAAACATCATCGCGTGGTACTTCGCGTTCAATCTTTGAGCAAGCAGTTCGGTATGTCCTGGGTATCGTTTTTTCCCGGCCATTGCCCATGCTTGCTTGTTGATTGGACCAGTCACAATCGCATCCGATTTCAATGGATCGCTTTGATCTCTCTTTGTATCTGTAATTGCTCGTTCGACCCATTCGAAACTCAATCGGCCACTGAGCTTGTTAGGCATCTTGGGAAAACGGATGTTAACCCCTTCGTCAATGAGCTCTGGATCTGAATCGAGCAGAACAACATCATGCACATCTGCAGTCGAAGCGATCGGAGATCGTGCATCCACTCGCCACCAGAATGGATCGATCTTGAGTGCTTCTGCAGCGAGATGCAATGCGTGTGAAGAACCGTGGATGAGATATCGCGCACTTGTGCGTCTTGTTTTATCGCAAAGTGCTTGAAGGAGAACCTCAGGGCCTACGCCGCCGGGGTCGCCTATTGATACTGAGATAGTTGGTTTCTTATCCACCCAAGATTATACGCAACGAACTCAATCAGAGTATCCGCTTTGATCTCGGATACGACCCAAGCACATGAAGTTCTTTACAGTGCTCTTGAGCATTCGCGATCGCTCGTTTCATAGATTCGTCGGCGCTGTGTCCCAAAGCATCGATATAGAACGCGTAGCTCCAGTTCTCTCGACCTGAAGGCCGTTTGTCGATATGGCTCAGGTTCACTCCCTCGCTGTGGAATGCTTGGAGNACTTCAACCAACGCGCCCGACTTGTCTTCTGTCGCGAACATAATCGAGGTTTTGTCATCCCCTGTTGCTAATGCCTTCTCTTTCGAGATGATGTAGAACCGGGTGATATTGTCCGGATTGTCTGCGATATTTGCAAACAATGCAGGTAACCCATACAGCTCTCCTGCGAGCTCGGATGCGATCGCCGCAGAACCGGGCTCGGCGCCGATCTCAACTGCGAGTTGATTCTCTTTAATTGCTGTTTTTACCGCTTGGCTCGTTGACGCATCGGGTAACAATGCAGCATTGGGATACTGTGTTGTCAACCAGTTGCGACACTGCGCAAAGACTTCAGGCTTGGAATGGATCCGACGAACATCGTGCGGCTTGCAGTTTGTAAGAAGCATGTGCTTAATCGCAATCTGTGCTTCTGCATACACCCACACATGTCCTGCGTTAGAAGCTAACGCATCAAGGGTCTCTGTGATTCCACCACCGATTGAGTTTTC
>JGI24723J26617_10000810_pt1 | contig 29275 bp, 26 predicted proteins | sample Cruoilmetagenom6_FD_26617 | JGI IMG/M metagenome (IMG submission 26617)
TGTTACGCCGCCAAACAAACCTGCAATCACCACGCAGCTTAAAAAGAACATTGTGAGGTCTAAGCGTTTACTCATTAGACCCCAAAATAAACCAGCGGCCANAAAACCATTNTACAAGCCTTGATTCATCGCCAGCACCGCTGAGGATTCTGCCACTGCAGGTGTCATGGCAAATATCNTCTGTCCAATCGGGTGATTCCAGAAAAACATTTCCAACACCATGATGCCCACATGACTGATGGCTACAAATGCAGTGAATAAGTTGGCAATTAATTTCATGGTTTTAATCCTCAAGCAAAGTCATAGTTTAAAATATGTATTATTGTGGAACCACTGTCAAGCGAATGTCAGCAGGCAATGTACCACCTATCAGCACAGCCGCCATTAATTGAGCTTGTTGTTCTGAATTGACGTTTAATGTCAAGAATTTCGACATCGGCCCACCGACCATCAAGCGATTATGTAAAACACCATCCCACCATAACTCCACCCACTTACCAGCGGCATCTGTGGTTTGTTGGCTAAGCCTCATTGCAGTCAAGTCGTTTAATCTAAGTGCCAATGTAGGCAAGCCATCGCTGATCANGCCTTCTGCCTCATCGACGCTGTGTTGTGAAATCAACAACTGGTGCTGATCACCCTCTAGATAAATTTCAAGCTGTCCTCTGGCAGAAATCAAAAAATCAACTTGCTGCGCTGAGGGCATCCAGCCAGAAAATGTAAGTAAAATTTGTTGCTCTTGAATGGCTGTATCAACCGATGAAAAGAATTCGGTCTTAATCACTGAAAACCGAGTCTTGATTATTTCAGCAACATCACTTAGCGTGACCAAAGAGCTTTTGTCCATACCCTCCACTGACAATGTCAATTGTGACTGGCTGAAGAGTTTGGTTGAAAGACCCATCAAACAAATCAATAAGGTCAGTTGCCCCTTGTGTAATATTAACTTAAGCATTCAGAAACACACTTCTTTATTCAAAATCTATCAACATCAAATCCTCAGCCAAAACAACTGGGCCTTGATAAGATTTTTGGATCAGCGCTACGGCTTGTTGTTGATGTGGCAGGCTGCGGTTCATAAAATGCGCCAACAACAATTTTTTCACAACTGCATGGGCCGCTATTTTACCGATTTCTGAGGGCNCTATATGCATATTTTTCGCTGCCTCAGTGGATGCCTCTTCGATGGTGTTGTTGGCAACCAAGACATCACTGCCCTGAGCCAATGTGGCCAAAGAATTAAACTTATTGGTCATGTCACCAGAAAAAGTGAGGGCACAATCACCTATATCCACACGCCATCCGACAGCACTTATGGGCCCATGGTGTACACCAATACTACTTAGTTTAATGCCATCTATCATTGTGTGATGTTGCACTTGGTGATGATCGAGCGGGGCATCAACAGCTTTGATTTTAAACCGACCTCGGACCTCAGACAGCCAGTAATTTTTTAAATAGCCATANGCGCCATTTTGGCCAAACATCTGATCTAAATAAGCACTGGTATCTGGCATCAAATCATTTCCTTGGGGACCCATCACCCACAGATCTGTTTTACGACGGGTGAAATAGGAGTCTTTTATATAAGCTGGAATATCAGCACTGTGATCCACGTGCAAATGAGTCAACAAAATGGCTTTTAAATCTTCAGATTTTGCCTTGGCCTTTTCAAACTGATGCGCACTGCCACTACCAGCATCAATCAGAACCGTTGCTTTGTTATTAACCCAAATCAGGTGAGATGAAGAAACCCGACCATCGGTTAATTCAGGGCCGCCCGAACCTAGCACTTGAAGTTTGATATTCTGTTCATCACAGCTTTGTGACCAACTTTGGACTGGCCAAACCATGGCCACGATAATCGATAGAGGAATCAATATTTTTCGCATGCTGAACAACCCTTTAAAAAAACACCAAANTAACATGAATGGCATCAAATTAGTGTTAAAAATTGAANGGNTGGTGGCCAAGTTACTTCAANACCTTGTTTAATGGCTAAACGTTGGGCTTAAACTCTATTCCTGTTGGTCTATACAAAAATGTTAACTATTAATCAGTCTAAATACCGCCTCATATGACTAATCAACCCTTCGTCATTAAATTCTAATAACAAAATTGTCCGCCCTCTGAATTGTTTTAGCTGCTCACCCTTATAATATTCAGAATCCTCAATAACCACCACCACGGCTGTTTGCGACCCGATAATCATGTCCTCTATAGTCATCCGAAAAGCCACCATGTCCTGGGCTTTTTTGATCATCCCTTGCCTTTTCCTTTCTTTCCCTTTAATTGTTACACCATAAGCTGCATGAAAATCTGTTAGGTCATCAGCCAAGTACGAAAAATAATTTTCAAGGTCAGTTTGATTCATTTTCGGTTGTTTGACAGCAACATAAGCTGTGACAAAGGATTGAACCCATTCTTTTGTCGGCGCAGCCAAAACTGAGGAAGTACTGAACAATAAAAACACCAGTAGGCCACCAATTATGCGTGCTTGGGATACGGTTTTTTTCTTTCTCTTGAAATTCATCCTTTTAACTCTCAGNTTCAATAGGATNGAGTTTAACATTTTNTGATAACCGCATTGATGACCTTAGCCATACTGTTAAAGGTGTCCTTATCCAACTATTCACTCAAATNACCATGCTCAAGCCANTTAAAAGGCTATTTAAATTTGGCTAACTTATCTGCCAAATTTTTAACATCATTCACGTTGTAGTCTGGTTGATCTGNCAGTGGAAATAACACTTTACCTTCGCGACGAATAAACGCAGTTTGCATACCTGCTTTGTCTGCACCAGCAATATCCCAACCATGAGCGGCAACCATTAAGGCTTCATCTGGGTTGACAGCTAATTCTTTAATTGCCCATTGATATGTACTCAAATGAGGTTTAAATGCGCCAACAGATTCAATGCTTAAATTGGCATCAAAATACTGGCTCAAGCCAGAATTTTCGAGCTGTGACTTNACGCCCTCAAGTGATGAATTGGTCAATGTAACTAGTTTGTATCCTTGGGCTTTTAATTCTGCCAAGCCTTCAGCGACATCAGGNTGAGCTGGTAATGAACGCAGCGGGGTTAATACCGCAGTTTTGGCTTGTTCTTGAGTGATGGCAATGCCATTAATTTCGGCCACCATCTGCAATGCGGCTACACCAATCGCACCAAATGACTTGTAGTCTTCAGTGGCCGACACAACCAAAGAATAATGTAACATGGTAGAAAACCACAAAGGTAATAAATCCTCTTGCCCATTGAGCGCGGCACCTACGGATTGACGCATATTGCCAAGATCTAACAAGGTTTCATTGACATCAAAAACAATCACTTTTGGCTGAGTAACCGCAGTCTCTGGCGAGCCATTGGCAAAAACAAGGGGGTTAACATGTAATAGTAGGGTTGTGGCTAGCACCAATATAATTCGATTTTTCATAATAATCCTGCAATGTGCGGTAANGAAATTTNAATTAAGTCAGCAGAATCAACTGTTCTGATTACCAAGGTCTTTATGATTGCTTTTTTAGTTTCAGGCGGTAAGCATGCAACAACGGCTCAGTGTATCCACTGGGCTGTTCTTTTCCTTTGAACACCAGGTCCAAAGCCGCTCGATAGGCCGTGTTATTTGATAAATCTTCGGTCATTTTTCGGTACTTGGGGTCACCCGCATTTTGTTGATCAACAACTTGAGCCATTCGGGCAAAGGTGTCATTAACCTGTTGTTCGCTACAAAGGCCATGTTCAAGCCAATTACAAATGTGCTGGCTTGAAATGCGCAAGGTAGCTCGGTCTTCCATCAAACCAANGTGGTTGATATCAGGAACCTTGGAACAACCCACACCATGATCAATCCAACGCACCACATAACCAAGTATNCCTTGGGCATTGTTATCCAGTTCATACTGGATTTGATCAGCGGTTAATGCTTCAGGTTTTTTACACAGNGGAATGGTTAAGATGTCATTAATGTCAGCTTTTGGCCTGGATGCCAGTTTTTGCTGTACATCAAACACATTGATTTGATGGTAGTGCATGGCATGTAAAGTGGCCCCATTAGGTGAGGGCACCCACGCACAGTTTGCCCCAGCCCTTGGATGTTCTGCTTTACTTTGCATCATCTTGGCCATTTCATCTGGCATCGCCCACATGCCTTTACCAATTTGTGCATGCCCCGTGAAGCCGCACGCCAAACCTGTATCAACATTCCAATCTTCATAAGCTTTGATCCATGGCATGGTTTTGATTTCGGCTTTCGGTGCCATTGGACCCAATAACATACTGGTATGAATTTCATCACCAGTCCGATCAAGGAAACCCGTGTTGATAAATACAATGCGCTCTTTAACCTCACGAATACATGCTTTTAAATTAACCGTAGTACGACGCTCTTCATCCATAACACCAATTTTTATCGTATTTCTGGGTAATCCCAATTCATCTTCAACTCGGTCAAACAACATATTAGCGAAGGCCGCTTCTTCAGGTCCATGCATTTTCGGCTTCACAATATAGACACTGCCGGTTCTTGAGTTTCGCAATGGACCCAATTCTTTCAAGTCATGCATCGCAATCAACACACTAACCATGGCATCCATGATGCCTTCAGGAACTTGGTTACCTTGTGAATCTACAATTGCCGGATTGGTCATTAAATGGCCCACATTGCGACAAAACAACAAGCTGCGCCCATGTAACTTAAGCTCACCACCATTTAATGATTGAAACACCTTATCTGAAGCAGCTACTCGCTTCATTTGGTGGCCTGATTTGACAAAGGTTTCACTTAAATCACCACGCATTAAACCCAACCAATTGCGGTAGACGGCGACTTTATCAGCTCCATCCACTGCGGCCACAGAGTCTTCAAAATCTTGAATGGTCGTGACCGCTGCTTCCAAAGTCAGGTCTTTAATATTGGCTTGGTCAATTTGGCCTATCTGCGAGGCTTCATCTATTTCAATGATGACATGTAAATCGTTGTTATTGAGTAANATTTGAGTCGGTTGATTGCTGCTGCCATTGTATCCTCGACATTGCATGGGCGTTTTTAAGAAAGCCGTTGTACCACTTGCTAAAGACACCGTTAATTGACCTGCTTTGATGCGGTAATTCACCGCTTGGTGATGGCTGCCCTGAGTCAGCGCAAAGTGCTGATCCAAAAAATCACGGGCATAGGCAATTACTGCCTGTCCCCTGACTGGGTTATAGCCAGCAGTTTTTTCAGCGCCACCCCCTTCAGATATCACATCCGTACCATAAAGTGCATCATACAAACTGCCCCAACGGGCATTGGTGGCATTCAAAGCGAATCGTGCATTTGAAGTTGGCACCACCAGTTGCGGTCCTGCCTGTAAAGCAATTTCGTCATCCACATTTTTTGTATCAATTTTAAAATCGTCACCCGCTTCAACNAAATAGCCAATGTCTTTTAAGTGAGCCACATAAGCCGACTGATCAAATGCTTGTCTGTTTTTAATAAGCCATTGATCTATGCTGGCTTGTAGTTGGGATCTTTTTTTAAGCAGTTGTTGATTAACAGGAGCCAAGTCATTGATGATGNCGGCAAATGACTGCCAAATCTGTTCGCTACTGAGGCCCAGTTCAGGCAAAACNTCTTGNTCGATGAATGAAGCAAGAATGGGATCAACTTTTAGGCTGGCTTTTTCTACGTAATGCATCATTTTGAGTCCTGTTTTAAGAAAGTTTTAAGACGAAACCTTATTATCTTATAACAGCTTTTTAGAATAAAAACTCTAATTCATCGAATTTCTATTCAAAATAGCTTAAAAAAATAATACCTGTTAAAAGTAGTAAAAAAGTGTTTAAAAGTTATAAAAATGCTCCTATTATGCATGAACGTGTTATTCAAACGTTTGTTTAACTGAACCACAAACAAATGGTTTTAATAATTTTAGGTTGCTAACCGACTAACAACAATCAGGACTTTTAGATATGTCAAACTACCAAACAGAAGTGAAATCAGCAGATGGCCTCATTAAAGAAAACCAATCACCTTGGGCTGCCATTAACCCTGAATTTGTGGCTCGAATGAAGTTGCAAAATCGATTTAAAACCGGTTTGGACATTGCCAAATATACCGCGACCATCATGCGCCAAGACATGAAAGACTATGATCTTGACTCATCCAACTACACCCAATCTTTGGGCTGTTGGCATGGTTTCATTGGACAACAAAAAATGATCGCTGTTAAAAAACATCATGGCACCACAGCTAAAAGATACCTTTACTTATCTGGTTGGATGATTGCGGCCTTGCGTTCTGAATTCGGTCCTTTACCCGACCAATCAATGCATGAAAAAACCAGTGTGCCTGCGTTAATTAAAGAACTCTATGACTTCCTCAAACAAGCCGATGCGCGTGAGTTACGTGGTTTATTTAAAGAATTGGATGCGGCTAAAGCGGCTGGTGATGAAGTCAAAGCTCAAAAACTACAAGAAAATATTGATAATTACCAAACTCATGTGGTGCCGATCATTGCTGACATCGACGCCGGATTTGGCAACGAAGAAGCCACCTACTTACTAGCTAAAAAAATGATTGAAGCCGGCGCATGTGCGATTCAAATTGAAAATCAAGTCTCAGATGAAAAACAGTGCGGCCATCAAGATGGAAAGGTCACCGTGCCACATTCTGACTTCTTGGCCAAGATTCGCGCCGTTAGGTATGCCTTCCTCGAGTTAGGTGTAGACGATGGTGTGATTGTTGCCAGAACCGATTCACTGGGGGCCGGTTTAACTAAACAAATTGCCGTCACCAACCAGCCCGGCGATCTTGGCGACCAATACAATGCTTACTTGGACTGTGATGAAATTGCAGCTGAAGATTTAAACAATGGCGATGTGGTGATTAAACAAAATGGCAAATTGGTCAAACCCAAAAGGTTACCCAGCGGCTTATTTCAGTTTAAACCAGGCACTGGCGAAGACCGCTGTGTCTTAGACAGCATCACCAGTTTACAAAATGGCGCTGATTTATTATGGATTGAAACTGCAACCCCTCATGTGGGCCAAATTGGTGGAATGGTTAAACGAATCCGAGAAACCATTCCAAATGCCAAACTGGTTTACAACAATTCACCTTCATTCAACTGGACTTTGAATTTCAGAAAACAAGCTTACGACTTAATGAAAGCTGATGGTTTAGATGTAACGGCTTATGACCGACCTGCTTTGATGGATGTTAAATACGATGACACCGAACTGGGCAAAAAAGCCGATCAAATGATTCAATCATTCCAAAAAGACGGTGCTCAACAAGCTGGTATTTTCCACCACTTAATAACGTTACCAACCTACCACACCACAGCACTGTCAACTGACCAGCTGGCTAAAGGTTACTTTGGTGAACAAGGCATGTTGGCTTATGTATCTGGTGTACAAAGAAAAGAAATTCGCGAAGGCTTGGCCTGTGTAAAACACCAAGACATGGCCGGTTCCAATATCGGTGATGACCACAAAGAATACTTTTCTGGTGATGCCGCTTTAAAAGCCTCTGGTGAAGACAATACGATGAATCAATTCGATTAATTTACTAGCTAAGCCAATGACCAAAAAGCCTCACTTCGGTGAGGCTTTTTTGTTGTGTCAAAATATAAAGTACATAAGTCAGCCACTTTTATTACCAAAACTAAAACCAGGGTGANTGGACCCGACTATCTGGCAATAGCACCCGCACCATTAAGCTATTTGGGCAGGCGATAATCAACGGCTCTTATCAGTCCACTGTTTACTGCGATTCTGCCCCTCCGGTGATGCGCAGAGTTTAATTTGAAATTAAGCTTGGTTAAACCGCATTTCTTGATGCATTGATATTACCGTACAAGGATCGAGTAACCAGTTTTTCATACGTCGCTATCAACTTTTGATCTGGATTTTCAACCCGCTCTAATTGTCCAATCTTTTGTAAACAATATTGCTGAATGGTTAACAACGGCAAGACAATGGACTCGCGCACACGAATCGACTCTTTTCTCAAGGGTTGATCAAACAAAAGGGTATCGACTTCAGCGATTGATTTTAAGTGACTGTTGGCTAATTCGAACTCATCATTGATGTTGTCCCAAAACCCGCCAAACTCTGGGTCTTGTTGTAAATAGGCGGTTAATGGCATGAATGATTTACAAATAGACATCATGCTGTTATCAACCAATGCTTTGAAATATCCTGATTGTTGATACAGTGTTTGTAGCTGGTCTTGCAAACCATCCTGGCTGAGGATTTCACAAGCTGTACCAACACCATAATAACCCAATACATTCTGTTTCAATTGACTCCAAGCACCAACAAATGGAATCGCTCGCAAGTCTTCAAACACCAAACCATTTCCAGTTGATCTTTTGCTGGGTCGGCTACCAATGTTGGTCATGCCATAATATTTNAAAGTACTGATTTTCTCCAAGTAAGGTATGAATTGAGGATGTTGTTTGAAGCCACTGTATTTTTCCAAGCTCAACTCCGACAGCCTTTGTAGCAACTGNTTGCTGTTTGCATCCCAGCCCTGCTGTGGTGGAAAAATGGCACTGGATAAGCCTGCGCTCAACAACTGTTCTAAGTTATATTGTGCAGACTGGGTGTTACCAAAATTAGAAGAAATGGTTTGCCCTTGTACCGTTAATTGAGTCGCATGATTTGCAATGTCAGGACTTTGTGAAGCATAAAACTTATGGGTTTCTCCACCACCTCTGGCTGGCGGCCCGCCCCGCCCATCAAAAAAGACCACTTCCACACCGTGTTTTCGAGACACTGCTGTTAAAGTTTCCTTGGCAGTTAATATAGACCAATTAGCAGCCAAGTAACCGCCATCTTTGGTGCCATCGGAAAAACCCAGCATAATGGTTTGTTGTTGCTTACGTTGTGATAAATGCTGCTGGTACTTAGGGTTCTGATACAAGGCCGTCATAATGGCGGGCGCCGCAATCAAATCATCAATGGTTTCGAATAAGGGCACAATATCAACAGATATGATGTCCCTTGACCAGCCAGCCAATTGAAAAAATGCCAACACTTCCATTACATTTAAAGCTGATTGACAATTACTGATGATGTACCGGTTAGCCCCAGGCTCTCCATTGATTTGTTGAATTTTTTCAATCGCTAAAATACTGTTCAATGTATCTTGGGCCACAGCAGAACTTAAACTTGGTATATCAACGNCTGTATGGATTGANCTCAGTGCATCCAGTTGTTTAGCTGGACTTAACGCTGCATACTTGGTTTCAATCGCTGACGTTTCTTGAGCCATTTCACACATGACCTGATGATGAACCCTTGAGTCTTGCCGAACATCCAAAGTGGCAAAGTACAAGCCAAAGCTTTTTACCTGGTTTATCAAATCTTGAACCAAATCTAAAAACAAACCATGGTGGTTGTTTTTAACATCCTCATATATCTGATTCAATGCAACGAGCAAACTTTGTTGGGTAACCTCACTGTGTTCATGAGTCATGTACGCGGCTTGATACAATTGTTTCTCTAGTTGATCAACCCGTTTATCAACCCCGTCAAACGTCAGCCGTTTTTTTAATAATCTGACATCACGATAATAACACTTAAGAATACTGCGATGTAATCTGTCTGCCACTTTCAGGGTGGTTGCAGCATCAACAAACGGATTACCATCTCGATCACCACCTGGCCAGAAACCCAATTCAATAAAAGTATTATCAGGCAGGGCTTGGTCAGCAAACACTTTTGACTGAAGCCTTTGTAAGGTATGTTTAACCGTGTTGTAAAATACATTTTCCAAATACCAAATCAAACTGACCGCTTCGTCAAAAGGCGTGGGTTTACTTTGGCTGAACAATGGTGTTTTACCGAGTTGTTGAAGCAACTGTTCAATCACTGGTAGATCACTGGACTTAATCGCCTCGGTTAAATCCGTCATGATACCCAAGACCGGTCCTGGATAAAATTGNGTGGGATGCGCGGTTAAAACCACCCTGATTCGATATTGCTGCAAGGCTTGACGNAAGGTATCGGTTTGGTTCATGTATTCGGCTTGAGTGGCTAAATATGGAATACTGCCGCGACCATTCAAGTCATGATTGAATTCATAAGCCGCTTCCTCAATTGAATCAAACAACACGATTTGCCGTTCAATATACTGAATGAACTTAAACAAAGCACTGATCTGTTTATCTTCCGTATCCAGGCTTTCATGTTTATTAAAAAATTGAGTGATGATTTCAAAAGGACTTAACTTGTTTTGATAACCCTGTTCACAAGCATGGGTCAACAGTGGCAACAGCACCCCTGTTTTATACACGGCATCAAACGGCAAATTCAAAAANAAACTGTTATATATTTGGTATTTGTTCAGGACCGTGTTTCGGTATTGAACCATTTGATTTTTATCTTTCATTTCTACTTGAACATAGGTGAGTGACCCTATATTACGCCCTCTCATCAATTGCTGCAATTACACCTTTGCTAAACCCAGTGATTTTTGACCTAACATTAACCCAACAATTGACAACGGCGGTTATTCACGAAAGAATGACAGGAAAAACAGGGATTATAATGAAAACAATTGTTTTGATATCAATGTTAGTGGCTTCTTACCATGTCATGGCTCAACAGGCTGACATCAGTGTTGATGTCAGATTGTTCCAGAGCCGAGTCATTTCTGGTGATTTGGCAAAAATGGAAATCACTATTCGCAACTTAGGTCCAAATACCTCTGCAGGCATTCAACTTAATGTTGATGTCACCCAAGGGGCTTTCAATGGAATCACCACGACCGCTCCTGGACCATGCCAAATTTTTGTCGAAGCTGGCCAAATCAGATGCCAAAACATTGGTGATTTTCCAGCAGGCGCTGAAAAAGTTGTTTTAGTCAGGGTACAACTCGAACAACAACTTCAGCCTGATAATCTGATTTTGGCTGCTGATGTACTATCAGCAACCACCGACTCGAACCCTTCAAACAACAGTCAACTGATTGTATTTCAAGTCGACCCATTACCAAGTGTAGAAGACTATGCCTTTGGCATGTTAACCGATATGCCCGAAATACGACGGGAGCGGTTTGAACGAGCGGCTCAGGTATTGGGGGCTTATTGTTCAGGCAGTAATTTACATAATGGCTTAAACGGCTTGTGTGATGACTTATTACAACAAGCAGAATTAGGTGATTTTGAAACCCTGACCCGTGTTCTAAGTTGGATGCGACCACGAAATGTAGTCCATCAAGCCAGGAACTCGACCAAATTAGTCGCCTCACAACTTTCTAATATTGGCCAAAGGGTGGCTCAATTACGCGCTGGAATAGGTGGTTTCTCTGTGGCTGATTTGACCTTAAACAACAGCGGTGAATCTTTACCCATGTCGATGCTGGGTTTTCAAGGTGATGGCGCTGAAAGTTTTGTTTCACCTTGGGGCTTTTTTATAAATGGCAGTATAACTACAGGTGATTTTGAGTATGCAGATGAAATCAATGATGGTTTTGATTTTGATTCTGATAGCTTAAGTGCTGGCATTGATTACCGTTTTTCTAATCGTTTTGTTCTGGGAGCTGCTTTAGGATACAACCAACTAGACTCCAACACAGGAACTGGAGTCACCATGAAATCAGATGGTTTAAGTGTCAGTTTATTTGGCTTACTAACGCCTTCTGATAATTTCTATATAGATGGCCGCCTCAGCTACGCCAAACCGGATGTCAATCAAACCAGAATCGAGGCTTTTAATCTGATTGATACTCAAGTCAATGTAGCAGCCACAGGAAAAACGCAATCAAAGCAATNCACAGCAGCAATCAATGCTGGTTACAGTTTTAATAAAAATGCTTGGAACTGGACACCTTTCTTGGGAATTGAATACGTCAACAATCAATTAAACCAATTCACGGAAACCGGCGCCGGCGCTTTTAATTTATTTTATGCCACTCAAGACTTTTCAGCTGTTAAATACAATTTTGGCTTTATGCTTTCTAGAGCCATCAGCACCCAATATGGAGTTTGGTCACCACAACTGAGCATCCAACAAAATTATGAAGATCAGGATAACAGCATCATGGAAATGCGNCTTATTAATATGCCAGTCAATGAAATGTTTAATGTTGAAACCAACTTCACCGAATCCAGCTTCAGCCAAGCCAGTTTAGGTTTGACGTGGGTAACTGCCAACGGCAAGATGTTTTACCTAAGGTACAGTCAGCTGTTTGGCTTAGGAAATTTTGATCAGTCCACTTTGAACTTGGGCGCTCGTTTTGAATTTTAACTGATGGTGCCCGGTGAACGTAAAGCCGTTTCTTCTAGGTGTGGGTAAGAAGTCACAATCCATACCAACACCGGACATTAAAGATTGTATTCGATAGACTGTGAAGTTTGTGTCAAAAAAAANGGGGTAACTACTGCTCAATCCACCGATTAATGGGACTTTTGGCACTGTTTTGATGGGACCCAAACCATCAAGATATTTGTCCAATTAATTCAAATAGTTGAGGACACAATGAAATTGACAAGAAATACCCGCTGGCTCACCAGTTTATCGCTGGGAATANCCATGACCGTGAGCGCCTATGCACAAGAACCTGCTAAACAAACCAATCCCTTATTAGCTGAATGGTCTGGACCCTATAGTGGTGTCCCAGCATTTGACAAAATGGATTTNAAAGATGTGCCTGAAGCCTTCGACTTGGCCATCGCTGAAAACTTAAATGACTATGAGAAAATTGCCAATAACCCGGCACCAGCTACCTTTGAAAACACCATCGTTGCCATGGAAAAAGCGGGCGAAAAATTAGGCCGTGCTTTTACCTATTTTGGTATTTGGGGCAGTAACTTATCCAGCCCAGAAGTGCGTAAATTACAAATGGAGTATTCACCTAAATTTTCTGAAATGGGGTCTAAAATTTCACAAAACAAAAAACTATTTGAACGTGTCAAAACCGTCTATGAAGCCACACTGAAAAATCCATTAGAGCCAGAAGCACAACGTTTGGTGTTGGGCACTTATGAAGGTTTTGCAATGAATGGCGCCAACTTAGATGAGTTTTCTAAGAAACGTTATGCCGCAATCAACAAAGAATTGTCGAGTATCTATACCACATTTGCAAACAATGTATTACATGATGANGAAGGCTATGTAACCTTTTTAAATAAAGACCAACTCAGCGGCTTACCTGAANCATTGGTTAAATCNGCAGCTCAAGCAGCCAAAGACAAAGGCAAAGAAGGTCAATACGCCATCACCAATACCCGTTCATCAATGGATCCATTCTTAACTTACTCCGATGAACGCGACCTGCGTAAAACAGTGTGGACCAATTACTACTCACGCGGTGATAACGGTGATGAGTATGACAACAATGAAAACATTGCCAAAATCCTTAAGCTTCGTCGTGAACGTGTTGAATTNTTGGGTCACAAAAACTACCCAGAATGGCGTTTACAAAACCGCATGGCCAAAACACCTGAAAACGCCATGAACTTAATGGAAGCGGTTTGGCCTGCTGCCATNGCACGCGTTAAAGAAGAAGTGGCTGACATGCAAACTGTGGCAGATGAATTAGGTCACAACATCACCATTGAACCTTGGGATTATCGTTATTATGCGGAAAAAGTCCGCAAGAAAAAATATGACCTGGATTCCAATGAGGTGAAACAGTACTTACAATTAGATAATTTACGTGAAGCGATGTTTTTTGTGGCTGGCGAATTGTTTAATTTTAAATTCACCGCATTGCCAGAAGGTAAAGTGCCGGTTTATCATGAAGATGTAAAAGTCTGGGAAGTGACTGACAAAACATCTGGTGCTCATATAGGTTTATGGTACTTAGACCCATTCGCAAGACAAGGCAAACGTTCAGGTGCTTGGGCCAATGCGTACCGTTCACATGAAACCTATAATGGTAAAGTCACGGTACTTTCCTCAAATAATTCTAACTTCATCAAACCAGCACCAGGCGAAGCCGTTTTGGTTTCTTGGAGCGATGCCGAAACCTTTTTCCATGAGTTTGGTCACGCCTTACATGCATTGTCATCAAATGTTAAATACCCCAGTTCAAATGGTGGTGTTCGTGATTACACAGAATTTCAGTCACAATTGCTGGAGCGTTGGTTATCTACTGATGAAGTCATCAATAACTACATGAAGCACCAAAAAACCGGTGAAGTGATACCAAAAGAGTTGATTGCTAAAATCAANAAAGCTGCAACTTTTAACCAAGGTTTTGATACCACAGAGTACTTGGCTTCGGCCTTAATGGACATGAAATTTCACATGGCAGATCCCAAAGGTATAGATCCAGATAAATTTGAAAAAGAAACGCTTGCAGCACTGAACATGCCAAAAGAATTGGTGATGCGTCATCGTACACCGCATTTCGGTCATGTCTTTTCTGGTGAAGGCTACGCCACAGCTTATTATGGTTATATGTGGGCCGATGTATTAACTTCAGATGCTGCCGAAGCTTTTGAACAAGCACCAGGCGGGTACTACGATAAAGAAGTGGCCGCTAAGCTGGTTAAATATTTGTTTGCACCCCGTAATTCGATGGACCCAGCTGAAGCCTATCGTAAATTTCGTGGTAGAGATGCATCNATAGATGCGTTGATGCGTGACCGTGGTTTCCCGGTTCCTAAAAAGAAATAAACTCAGCAAATAAGACCTTTAAAAGCCTCAAGTTTACTTGGGGCTTTTTATTTTCTTTACTGAAAAATGGATGATCCATTTTTCTGTTTTCAGATGGCTAACAGTGTTTTGATATGGTTTATAGACATTCTGTCTGCATAGGTTTTTCCATAATAACAATCTATAATCAATCCATTTTGGTCGATGATAAAATCAGCAGGTAAAATGGTACTGTCAGACTTAAGTGCCCTTAAACCTATTAATTTCATGCCTTTGATCAAACGCCACATGTGCCTCATCATACTGGTGTATTTAGCGACTTTACTGCGTTCCAAACCAAAACTGTCATGGGCTTCAGAATTCTCATCTGCAACCACTGGAAAAGGTCGTTCCCTTTTACTAATAAACTCTTTTACATCATAAGTTGAGGCCGAAAAAACAGCAATGATTTCTAAACCCATGTTATTAAGTTCCTTGTACTGTTGGGTTAACTCAAAAATTCTTAGGTTACAAAAAGGGCAGTTCACATCTCTAAAAAAAGCCACNAGTGTCATTTTTTTGTTTGGCTTGACTGAAACGGTTTTACCGTTGACATCAGTGAACGATTGGATTGATGGTTTACTTGGAACTTTGATTTTCATTGGATTGATTGAATAAGAAGTAATCCATTAGACCGTTGATTCTAACAATTATTTCAAATTATTGATGTGGTATCAAGCCCACTCAACACCTGAGCTGAAGGTTGTTGGCTTAACACGTCACTCCAATAAGAGACATCAAATCATAACTTATTAAGTTATTTTAGCCGTCACTTCAATTTCAATTTTCATCGCATCATTTAACAACCCCGCTTCAAACATGGTGGCAGCCGGTCTGGCTTCTGACAAGTACTTCTGAATTATCGGCGCACACAAAGCAAAATCTTTTTTATCTGGCACAATATAACGGATACGAACGACTTGGTTTAAGTTGCTGCCAGCTTCAGCCAAAACTTTGGCCATGTTCTTAAAACACTGTTCTGTCTGTTCAACTAAATCTGCACTGATTTCCATGCTGTCATAATCATAGCCAGTGGTGCCTGATACAAAAACATAGTCGCCATCGACGACAGCTCTTGAATATGCAAAAGATTGCTCAAATGCTGAGCCACTTGATATCAATTTTTTCATGCCACTCCTCTAACTGACTGTTTCAAACTAATTGTATAGTTATACCAGGTATTTTGAACTTTCTAGAAGATAAATTCAATTGTCTGTGGCTTTGTCTTTCCCTTACAATAGCTGTTTTTCAAATCAAACCCTCTATGCGTCCACAACTGTTATTCAGAAAAATCCACAAGTGGCTTGGGTTGGTACTTGGAATTCAGATTTTATTTTGGTTTATGAGCGGTTTTTTAATGAGCTTCATGCCCATTGAAGAAATTCATGGTGATCATTTACTAAAACCCCAAAAAGCAGTGGCTGTTTCATTAGAACAAATCGATTTGTCTCAATTGCTCAACCAGGTGCATGAGCCGATTTATCATATTGTCATCAAACCTTGGTTAGGCAAAACCGTAATTGAAGTAAAAACACAACACCAGCTTCTGATGTTTGACGCCACAGACTTAAAACCGATTACACCCATCACTGAATCCATGGTCATAAAAGTACTGACTAGCAACTTAATCCCAGGGTTACAAGTAGACTCCATCAAACGACTGACCGAAACACCCAGTGAAGCCCGAGGCAGACAAGCGCCCTTGTGGCAAGTCCAGTTAGAGGGTGCAGAAAATGCTCGCATCTACATTTCTGAACTGAATGGAGAAATTGTCGCCAAACGTACGGACCAATGGCGTTTATTTGATTTCATGTGGATGCTTCATATTATGGACTATGAAAATCGCAGTGATTTCAACCACCCATTGTTATACCTTACAGCGCTTTCTGCCTTTGTATTTACCTTTACGGGATTTATGCTGTTATTTTTTAGCTTCAAAAGAAAGCGTCCAAACAAGCCCCAATAAACCTGTTTTCAAATTGGTTTTTCTAAAAAACATGGTAATCTATTCAAATAAGCCATCGAATTATTTGATGGTGCTTTTAATACAAAAAACAAAGGGGANCTCTTATGAAAAAATTAACCATGTTGCTGTTATTTAGTTTATGGTTTTCTNCAGCCAATGCTCAACTTAGTTGTGATGACTTAGATGATTTAGGCGAAAGAGATTGTGAAGGTTGGTAAACACCAAATAAAACTAGCTGTAGATGGTTACAGTTGCGCTGTACCCATGGGCCATTTCTCAATTGTTTAAGAACACTTTCAATTAAAGACTCACTTCTAAGCAAACGCTTATACCTCAAAATATATTCACTGATTACGACATTTTCCGTTGGTTAAAAACAGGATGTTCAACGCACTAAGTAGCACTCCTTTGACAATTGTCAAACACCTGAATTAACGCTTTTTTTACAATACAGCTTTCACAACAAATGAGACAAACCATGAAAAAAGTATTAACAACAGCACTGGCCATTATGAGCATGAATGCAATGGCTGTAGAACAAGGTGATTGGCTACTTCATGTACGCGCTATAAACGTNGCTCCTAATGATGACAGCTCTTTGATTCGAGTAGATGGTGCTGGTGTCGCAGGAACAGGCGTAAGAGTTGATGAAGGCATGTCGTTGGATATTTCTCTGGGTTATATGTTCACTGACAACTGGGCGGTAGAACTATTGGCTGACTTAAGTTCACCACACAGCGTGTCTGCTCAAGGTTTATCAGGCTTGAGTGTTCCTGATGGTACTGATGTGGTCGATACCAATGTATTACCTCCTACTTTGTTTTTACAATACCAGTTTAACCCTNCCGGTAAAGTCAGGCCATATGCTGGTGTTGGTTTAAACTACACCTTGTTTTTTAATGATGAATTGACAGGTCCTGCTAAAAGCGTATTGGGCGCTCAAAATCTGGATATAGACAGTTCTTTTGGTGCTGCTGCTCAATTTGGTATTGATTGGGAATTACAAAACAACTGGTCTTTCAACATCGATGTTAAATACATTCAAATTGATACTGAAGCAACGTTTGACACAGCGATTGGAAGGGCTTCTGTTGATGTTGATATCAATCCAACTGTATTTGGCATAGGTTTTGGTAAAACATTTTAACCAATCACTTTTCCCTTGTAGTTACATAAGGCTCGGATTATTCTGGGCCTTTTTTAATAAACAAGCCTTGAAATTATTAATTGAAGACTCGAGACAGCTACAACAGCCATCTTTCCCTGGTATATAATCACCACTTCACTGTATCCACCCACAGCTCATTACTCACACATTTATTTACTGCCGATAAGAATGATTCATTCATTGAAAAATATACAATTTTTGTAAGGAAATTCATATGTATCCGCTCTACTAGAAGACACCGATGTTCTTGGGTACCAACCTCTCCCAAGAAACGGTACCAATATTTATCTTACCCACACAGAACTGTGCACCCCATGCACAGGCTGAGTACCTCAATTTCTCAGTAAATATTGATCATGAAACAAGGGCTCTGTCAGGAGTCCTTGTTTTCATATAAAATATTACCTTTTAAAATCAACAACATAAAGCACACAACTTCTTTCTCTTAACTTATTTTTAACATTACATTCACGCTGTCTTTTTTTTCGGTTTATAAAATGGGCTCCATCATATCAATTGATATGTGTATTAATAATAACTTAAGGAGATATTATGAAAACAAGTACAGACAAGTTGAAAACTGCCATTAAATCTACTTTATTTGCTGCTTCTCTTGCTGTAACTTCATTGGCAATGGCCGATGGAAATGCACAGTACAGCACTGATGAAAAATTAAAAGATGCTTGGTTAGATGGCAAAGTTGAAACCGCTTTATTGGTCAACAGACATTTAAACAATTTCACCATCGATACCGATGTGATGAAAAGCAAAGCCATTTTATCAGGCACTGTCAATTCAGAAATCGATAGAGAGTTGGCTGAAGAAATTGCCAAAAGTATTGAGGGTGTTTCATCAGTTGATAATAAAATTATAGTCAAAAAAGCTGAAGAGGTATCGGACAAAATGCATGTTACGCATGAGCACCAATCAGATAAAACCAGAAAGTTTGGTACTTGGTACGATGACGCAACCACCACGGCTTCAATTAAATCTGAGTTATTGTGGAATTCTAGTACCTCTGGATTGGATGTAAATGTAGACACTGCTTACGGAGTAGTCACCTTAAATGGTGTCGTAGAAACGACCGCTGAAAAACAATTGATTGAACAAATTGCAGAAAACACACCTGGCGTAAAGAAAGTTCAAAGTGAAATCGAAGTTGACAGCAACTCGTAACTTGCTGAACTCATAACCNATGCGGGACTCTAGGGTCCCGCCCTTTCTAAATTTGCCGCTAACGGCAAACTAAACAAGAGGTATTACATGTTAAATTATGCACTGATTTTTTTAGTAATCGCATTGATTGCTGCGGTTTTCGGCTTTGGCGGCGTAGCAGGAACCGCAGCCAGTATAGCTAAGGTCTTATTTTTTATTTTCTTGGTCTTGATGGTATTGTCCTTNTTCGGACATGTNTTCAGATAAACATTAAAAATAAAAACCAGATGAACATCAAACCCCACACACGTGGGGTTTTTTATGTCTTAAGCAAACCGCTAGGCACTGCATAGTGAGCATGTCTTAATACATCCACTCCACACTCTAAATCACTGATCCAATCTAAAAATTGATTAATTTTTTCCTTACCTTTAAAGGCCAAACCATGTTGTGGCACGATCATCTCGACATCTAGATTTCGTACCATTCTTGACCACAAACGTGTGACTTTATTGGAACACATATATCGTTGATGGAACCCCTCCATCAAAGGGATGTGCGCCTCAAAGTCATCAACATAAGCAGAATCACCTTCATCCCCCAAAGACGCACCCATGTCACCAGAGAACAATATTTTACTGACCGGATCATACAGTTGAAAGTTTCCTACCGAATGCAGAAAATGAGCGGGCAATAACACCAACTCACTTTTCCCAAATGGGATTCTTGCCCCTTCATCTGGTATTTCTATAACCCTTTTATTGAAATCACCAACCTGTTTATTCACATGAGAAGACACCAAATGCGGTAAGAACCGTCCCCAAAGTTTTGAAACCAAAACCTGACAAGCAGAACTCATCACCCAACGGTCTATAGATGCGATGATGTCCGGATCTTGATGAGAAGCAAAAATATAATCTAAGTTTTTGGGATTAACATATCGTGTGATAGCAATATTCAATGGAATGTAAGTTAAGTCACCACCTGGATCCAAAAGAATTGATTGTCCACCACTCATAATTAAGAACTGGTTGGATTGAACCCCGTGACCTTCAACCAAGTCATTAAAAGCCAAACAAATGTGATCGCCTCTGCGGTATAGAACTTCTGGTTTGCCAGTCATTAAGGCCTCATATTATTTAAAAACCACAGATTTTAAATAATACCAGGCCTTAACTTATTGACAATAGTCAATTTTACTGACTTTCTTGATTCTCGCTGTGCTTAATTAAACCAATCACTTTCCAATCCGCCGATAGTTTTCCTATACTTTCTTCTCGAGTGAAAACCCGTAGATTTTTTCCATCTGGCGAAATACCAAACATCGGTATGACATTTTTACCATGCTGAGCAAGATATGCTTCATGACCAAACTCTTCAGTTAATAAAGTGGTTTTTATTTGTGCACCTTGAGCCAATAAACTGGCCAGCTTGGCATAGGTCACGTCTTTGGCAAACAAATGTCTGGCCTTACCTTCTTTAGAAACCGTATGTTTGGAGTCATCCTTATTCTTATCTTCATGACTCAGCATAAAAATATTGGCCACGCCAAACTCATTTTTATATCTGGCTGCAGCTAAAAGGTTCAGATCATTGTTCATCGACACCGCCATTAATTTTCCCATCCCAATGAGATCCAAATGATGGTCTGCATGTTCAGACACCACATTACCATAATAGGTTTTAATGTCCTTCATCCTGGCGTCTTTTATATATCGCCAGTGCGAATCACTGAGTAAACAATCGAAGCCATGCTTATTCAACACTTCAGCAATGGCAATGGCCACAGGGTTGCTTCCGACCATTAAAATACCTTTGGATTCAGAGTTTGCCACACCCAACTTGTTGGCTAAGAATCCTGCAGTTGCTGACTGAAACACCACAGTTCCAATGATAACCATAAACGTTAAAGACACCAACAAATCTGCTTCAGCGTATCCTTGTTGCTCAAGCTTTAAGGCAAACAATGCCGATACAGCTGCCGCCACAATCCCACGTGGTGCAATCCAAGACAGAACGATTTTTTCTTGGATGGTTAAATCTGAACCCCAGGTAGAAACCAGGATTTTTAATGGTCTGGCCACAAATTGAATCACTAAAAATAAAACAATTGACCACCATCCAATTTGTAAAAACTGTTGTAAATCTAATCGGGCAGCCAAGATAATAAACAAACCAGAAATCAATAGCACAGTTAATGATTCTTTGAAGTTTAAAATGTCTTCAATCGGCGTGTTCTTGCTATTTGCCAGCCACATACCCATGACCGTTACAGTCAACAATCCAGACTCATGAGCCAATACATCTGAAACGGCAAATACGGCAAANACCAAAGTCAAAGTAAAGACATTATGTAAATAACCAGGCAACCAATGACGCCTAAGTACCAAGCCCATAAAAGCCCCAGCCACAGCACCAAGCACGCCACCAACCAACAATATCCAACCAAAATCCAATGCCACTTCAAGCAAACCAGCTGCACCATCATTGGATGAAATGATGAAGTTAAACACCAGCACCGCCAATAACGCCCCCAAAGGGTCAATAACAATGCCTTCCCAACGCAATACGTTGGCGACTTTTTTGTTCAGTTTTAAAATACGCAACATAGGTACAATAACGGTTGGCCCGGTAACAACCACCAAAGAACCAAACAACAATGACATCANCCAAGGTAAGTCCAACAACCAATGAGTGGCCAATGCAATGGTCATCCAAGTAACCAACATACCTATGGTGACCATCCGCCTGACCACTGACTCTAAGCCACGAATTTGACTAAAGTTGAGGGTTAAAGCGCCTTCAAATAGAATCACGGAAACTGCTAAGGAAACCATCGGGAACAACANATCACCAAACAATAAATCAGGATCGATAAGACCCGTGACGGGCTTTCCCAACACAATACCCAATAGCAACAAAAGCAAAATTGATGGCAGCTTCAACCACCAAGCCAGCCATTGTGCCAAGGAACCTAAGATGCCTATAACGGCAATGGCTAACATGAGGTTTTCAGTCATAGTGTTTTAATCCTCAACCCTTCTGGCTTTTAGCTTGGATAACTTTTTGGAGTATCTAGATTGCACCAACTCAGTGACCACCAAAACAGCAATCACAAAATAAAATGTGGCTTTACTCATTTGAGTAATTTCGTGTCCAAAGAACTTAAGGTGGGCAATATGACCTCCTTCAGACAACAACATGATTCCCACAATAAACAGAACAAATAAACCCAAAACCTCATACATGCGATTTTTTTGTAAAAAAGCGGCAATGGTATCTGCCAACCAAACCATTAAAATCGCACCAATGAGTATCGCAGTAGCCATAATAATGTAGTTATCAGTCAATGCCATGGCACTGAGTATAGAATCAAATGAAAACACCACATTCATGGTTACAATAAGAACCAAAGCGGTTGTAAATGAAGATTTTTTATCTTTCTGATCCGCAATTTGATCTTCTAATGACAACATATGCCAAATCTCTTTCATCGCAGTGTAAATAATAAAAACACCACCAAGAAGCACAACCACTGCTCGCAAATTGAATGACCCCTCTACCACACCAGTCCAAGCCAAGATAAAGAAGGGTTCTGTAAAATATGACAACAACTTAAGCAGAACAAATAATAAAACTAAACGGAATAACACCGCTAACCAAATACCTGTTTTTCTTAATTTAGATTGTTGTGATTTTTCTACGCGTTGCGACTCAATGATAATNTAAAGTAGGTTATCAAAACCCAAAACCGCCTGTAGCATGATTAACATACCCAAAGTGAATAAGTTTTCTAGTGTAAATAAGCCTTCCATAGTCGACCTCAGAATTGAAAGTAATTATTGTTAACTTTCCAGAGCCCTTTTTCAAGCGCTAAAAGTTTTGATATCAACTGATATTTATAAAGTCTATCTACTTTTAGATGAATAAATCACTGAATAAATACCACCCAACACCAAAGCTGCCGAAACCATCAAACGAATTGTCAGCACTTCAGCAGCAAACAACACGCCACCCATTGCCGCCAAAACCGGTACCATCAACTGCAACACACCGGCTTGTGATAGGGACANTTTAGGTAAAACCGCATACCAAATAGCATAACCCAGTCCTGAAGTCAGAGCACCAGAGACTNCCGCCAAAATGATGCCTTGGCTGGNCCACAAATTCGGCTGAAAGGTAAACAGACTGAGCACAACAATCAATGGANTACACCAGATGAAATTTTTACTGGTATCCAGCAGCGGGTTTTCTGACCCTTTGCCGACCAGGGTATACAAACCCCATGCCAAACCACTCAAGGCCATCAACACAAAACCCGCCAATGTCGGCGTTCCCCAAGCAGGAAACAACAAATACACCAAGCCTACAAAGGAAAGNAGTAACCCCAACCATTCTAAGAGAATCGGCCTTTTACCCGATACAAAACTTGCCACCAACAAAGTTATTTGAACCGCACCAAATAAAATCAAAGCACCGGTTCCAGTATCTAAAATCACATAAGCATATGAAAAGCTAACGGCGTAGGTAAATAACAAGGCGGCGCCTTTTGCGTTTTTGAACTCTGGTTTNAATAAGCGATTCCATTTAAATCTATTCTTTGTTGATACCCAGCATAAAATAGCCAGGGTTAAGGCACCCGCCACTAATCGCACCGAAGTAAACCCTGCCGCATCCATCAAGCCACCACCCAAAGCCAAGCGACAAAGCACTGAATTGCCAGCAAATGCCAACAACGCCAGGCCCGTTAAAACAAAAATTCTCAAGTTTTTGGCTTGGCTTGTTTCAACATTTNATACAGCACCGGGTTACTTGGAACAGCATTCAAGTTTAACCGAGGCAGTTGTAAGTTAAGTAAATAAGCACCGTCTTTTATGTCGTTCGGGACATACACCATTTCAGTGATGGTTTTGTGTCGGTGTTGTTGTTCTGACNATTGGTGTGAACCTGGATCAATGTTCCAAAACAAGCGGTGGTTGCTTAATAAACCATCATCATACAGACGATCAACTGAAGGTAAATCAACCAACAGATGATCAATTTCGGTTTCTTCTACCAACCACTGCATCGCTTCATTACTGAAGAAAGCTGGGTTAACGTCTTGCCCATATCGACAGGTTTGTTTAGTGGTGGTATTTGGTAAGGTTCTGATAATTAAGGCCTTTACATCTTCGTGTAAATCTTTCAATACAGCTGTCAACTGATGTAGCCCAATCACCTTGTCACCTGGTTCAATTGGCGGTTGGTATGTATCCAAAACAGCATCAGAAGACGCTTCCAGCGTAATCAATTGTGCCAGCATCAACGGCTGTACAACCACTTCATGGGGCGCAATCAACTCATCAATCACATGTGAAATACTTTCGGTATGGGTACCATTACAATGCGGGTTAAAAGTGACNTCTTGTGCGTTGCAAGAGCCGCCTTGGGTGGTGTCACCAATAAAACCACCTGATTGCATCGGTTTAGCTGTGGCTTCATTGGCGCCGAAATGATTAGGCTGAGGGCCGTCAAACTGCATGGCAATGGCGATTGAAACCGGAGGCTTATTTAACTGAGCTCGGGCTTCCATCAGATAAATTGCGATTGCTTCAAATTCAACCACTCTAAAGCTGTGCCCGAAAGCATGCGGTTTTTAACTGTGTCAGAATAGGGCATTGATTCAATCAACTTGCCCGGCTCCAACTCACCCAATGGAAAAGGGTAGTCNGTNCCCAAAGCCAAGCGCTCTGGGCCCATCAAATCAACNACTAAATCNAGCACACCCGCATCATGTACCAAAGTATCCAAATAAATCTGCTTCAGGTATTTTCTCGGATTATGTGGATTATCCACCGCCACCAAGTCAGGACGAACCTGAAAACCATGTTCAATTCGGCCAATACTGGCAGGAAAGCCACCACCACCATGCGCAAAAGCAATGCGCAAATTAGGTAAACGCTCCAACACACCGCCAAAAATCATCGAACAAATCGCCAAAGAGGTTTCTGCAGGCATCCCAACCAACCAAGGCAACCAATAATCTTTCATTTGTTCTTTGCCCACCATATCCCATGGGTGAACAAACACAGCAGCACCCAGNTCTTCAGCAGCTGCAAACACATCAAACAACTCGGGTGCACTTAAATTCCAATCATTAACATGTGAACCAATTTGCACCCCAGCTAAGCCCAGCTCATTCACACACCGTTCCAACTCTTTAATGGCTAAATCCGGTGCCTGCATGGGTAAAGTACCTAAGCCAACCAACCTTTTTGGNTTGGTGGCCACCTTTTGCGCCATGTCATCATTCAAAAATCGTGCCAAGTCATAATTGTCTTTGGCTTTGGCCCAATAACAAAACATCACAGGTACAGTTGACAACACTTGAACATGAACACCATGAAGATCGCATTCATTCAAACGTGTTTGCGGGTCCCAGCAATTGGCCTCAATATCACGAAAATGTTTGCCATCTTGCATCATTCGGGCACAACCACAACCTGTATGCTCNAGTTGTACAAAGCCACCATATCCATACTTTTCNCGTAAGTTAGGCCAGTTTTTAGGTAATATATGCGTATGTATGTCTATTTTAAGCATCAAAGATCCAACTGGTTACTGTTTGGCATCACCGTGCCACACTCGTTACAAGTACGTGCCTGTTCATCATTGAAAAATCGTTCAAATACTGGAAAAAAATCTTTTTCTATATCAACCAAAGTGAAGTATTCCTCAAACAATTTATGGTTACAGTTTTCGCAATACCACATCAAACCATCTTTTTCATGTACCAACCGTTTTCGTTCTACCACCAAGCCAATCGAGTTGGCATAACGAACCGGCGAATGGGGCATTCTGGGTGGCAATAGAAACACCTCTCCCTGTTTAATTGGGTAGTCGACCACCTTTCCATTTTGTTGAGTTTTTAACAGCATTTCACCTTCTAATTGATAAAAAAACTCAGGTCCTTCATCATAATGATAGTCTCTACGACCATTCGGTCCACCCACCACCATAACAATAAAGTCATCTTCTTCAAACACCTGTTTATTACATACGGGTGGCTTCAGTTGATCACGATGGTCATCAATCCATTGTTTAAAATTAAATGGAGGAATCGGTTTTACAATGTTTTCACTCATAGTATCGGCTCTTTTATCGTTGCAATACATTTTAACTCAATCGCAATTGGCGTTGGCAGTTTGTTGATTTCAACAGTTGTTCTGCATGGCTGGTTATTTGCAAAGTACTCAGCGTACACCTTATTGTAAGTAGCAAAATCATCATCCATATTGGTTAGAAAGACCGTTACATCAACCAAATCCATCCAATCTGCTCCTGAGGCTTCAAGCACGTACCTCACATTATCAAATACGCTGCGACATTGGGTTTCAATACAATATGAACTGACATTACCGCCTTGGTCCAAGGTAACACCTGGGATGTCTTTACTGCCTTTTTTACGTGGCCCAACTCCAGACAAAAACAACAGGTTTCCCACCTGTCTTGCATGTGGGTATAGTCCCACCGGATCAGGGGCTTGATTGGCCATGACTTTCTTCATATTTTTAATCTCATTTATTATTACACTGGACTTTACACCTCCAAGAACTCACAATAAATTGGNTTTTTAGAGGGGGTCACCATGTTAGGTTATATCACATCAGGCACCAATGGCATGGATGCATCATCAAGATTTTACGACAGTCTGTTTACCGAAATCAATATTCAGCACAATATGCATGGCCCTGAAAAACTTGGCTATGTGGTTCGGATCAAGCAGTGAATCTGCCTGTATTTTCATCCTTAATTCAATTTAATGGCAAACCAGGTGGTTAAAACATAGACAACCCAGGAGATCAAAGCAAGGCTTTTTATGCTAATTATTTCNGCAGCCTTGTCTACAACAAACTCAATGCTTACAACATAATCGTGTCAAAATAATCGGAGGAATTCACATACATGAAAAAGATATTTAAATACTTAGGCGGCTTGTTATTAGTGGTCGTTTTATTGGCTTCGGCCTTTTTCGTCCACGTTTGGTACTTTAAACCTTATGACATTAACTTGTTCTTTGGGCGAACCGCATTACAGTTTGCCTTAGAAAGCCCTGAATTATTGAGTTCGGTTAGGGTGTTAGAAGGCTTTGGCATTGATGGTCACAATGCTGAATTGGATGATGCCAGTTTAGCCTCAGGTGATAAAATGATTGAACAAATACTGGCAGTGCATAAAACCTTGCTGTCATATGATAATGAAGATTTAAACGCCAACGATAAAATGTCCAAAGACGTGATGCTGTCATTATTGGACATTGTGGTTGAGGGTGAACGTTTCCGTTATCATAACTACCCAGTGAATCCACTGTTTGGTGTGCAAAACGACTTTCCTTCTTTTATGGAAAGCACCCATCAGGTTAATAACATGAATGACGCTGAAGATTACATCAGCCGTTTATCGAAAATAGGGGTTAAATTTGATCAANTCTTAGAGGGTTTGAAGCACCGTGAAAATTTAGGCATCTTACCGCCCCAGTTTGTGGTCACCAAAGTGTTGGAGGAAATGAGTGGCTTTGTTACCACACCGGCTGAAGATAACATCTTATTTGTTTCATTGGCAAAAAAAATGGAACAAGCTNATTTGGATGACAGTGATCAAAATAAAATTGCCCANCAAGCCAAAGACACCATTGAACAAACGGTTTATCCAGCCTACCAAAAGCTGATTGATTATTTTGTTAAACTGGATAACAAAGTGAGTGAAAACTATGGTGTTTGGAACTTACCAGATGGCGAGGCTTTTTATGCTTTGGCATTAAAGTTTTTTACCACCACAGATTACACCCCTGACTATATTCATAACTTCGGGTTAAAAGAAGTCNATCGCATTCAGGCCGAAATTCTTAGTATATTAGCCAGTGAAGGCTGGGACGTCAGTGCAGGGTTTACCAGCAGCATTGAAAATATGTCTGTCAATCCTCAGTTTTATTATTCAGACTCAAAAGAAGGCAGAGAACAAATTCTGGATGATTACAAAACCATATTGGTTGATGTAGAAAAGCAAATGTCGAGCCACTTCTATGACATTCCTGANGCCAAGCTGGACGTACAGAGAATACCTGAGTTCAAAGAAAAAACTTCACCAGGTGCATATTACCAAATCCCGGCCATGGATGGTTCCAGACCTGGTGTCTTCTATGCCAACTTGTACGACATCAAAGCAACCCCGCGTTATGGGATGAAGACACTGGCTTATCATGAAGGCATACCTGGTCATCATTACCAGTTATCCATTCAACAAGAGCTAGANGACATGCCATTCTTCAGAAAATTGGTACCTTTTACCGCCTATTCAGAAGGCTGGGCTTTATACGCCGAGCGTGTGGCTTATGAAATGGGCATGTTGTCAGATCCTTATGACAACATTGGNCGATTACAAGCCGAACTGTTCAGAGGTGTGCGGTTGGTGGTAGACACGGGCATACATGCCAAACGGTGGTCACGTGAAAAAGCCATCAATTATATGTTGGCCAATACCGGTATGGCCGAATCTGATGTCATCTCGGAAATTGAAAGGTATTTTGTATTGCCAGGACAAGCCACAGCGTACAAAGTGGGAATGACCAAAATTCTGGAACTGCGTAAAAAGGCACAAACAGAATTGGGCGCGAAATATGATGTCAGAGATTTTCATCAAGTGATTTTAAACAACGGTTCTGTGCCGCTTAATATTCTTGAACAATTAGTCGATCAATACATCAAACAAAAACAGTCTTAAGAGCAACCACAAAAAAGCCAGTAAGGTTATACTTACTGGCTTTTTTATTCACTTTGTATCGCTTTAGTTTAAGCCACGTTTTCTTTTTATTTCTTCCATATCACGTTGTTGCTTCATAAATGACTCCATTTTGTATTTGGTGTCTGTTTTAATGATAACCAAATCATCCCAGGTTTCATTTTCTGCCAACTGGCCCATGGGGCCTGTTTTATCCCATTGTGAATTGGCCGCATAATAAACATGACCATCATGCAAAATACCATTGCCTAAAGCATCAAACTTCTGATGTGACGCCTCAATTGGAAACATGGTTTGAAAGTACACATCGTCTTTAAGTACGTAACGCATCAACCGAGCTGGATAAACACCGCCTTGAATAACAACCAAGTCTCCGTGATCATAAAACAAATCATTGATACCGGCATAAAAACCTTTCTTGGCTTTAATTAAGGGCATCACNTGACTGGTCGCAAAATTAATTACAAACAANCCTTGATCATAGTCAGATAAATAAAGCAAAGTTTCTGCTTCATTACTGGTCAAAGATTTGATGCTTTTCAAATCTGGAATAGTGACCACAAAATCAACCTT
>JGI24723J26617_10000812_pt1 | contig 29260 bp, 15 predicted proteins | sample Cruoilmetagenom6_FD_26617 | JGI IMG/M metagenome (IMG submission 26617)
CGGGCAACCCGTTTGTCGGCATGGTCGAAGCGGGCCTTTACGGGCCTGATTGGCTGTCGGGCGGCGCATTCGGCCTTGAAGCATCGGTGATCGCATTGGTGGTCGCCACCGGCGCGGGCCTGTGGATGGTGTGGCAGGCGGCCAAGGCGGGCCGCATCGTCAAACCGTTGTGGATGCGCGATAAGGCTTAGCTGCTTTATAACACTAGGCCCAATAATGCCGCGGCACAGGCGCTAAGGCGTCAATCCAGCTTTGGCGGGAAACCCGGTTCTGCCTTTGCCATTGCGCGCTGATAGGCCCCGCGGTCGCCAATACGTTTCAGATAGGCTTTGAGGTTGGGCAAATGGTCGATAGTCATACCGTTAAAGGCGCGGCTGGTGGTCAGTTGAAATATCATCATAATGTCAGCGGTGGTCATATGTGTCCCGCCAAAATAGTCTGCTTCACCCAGCCGGTTTTCGATTTGTTTCCAGGCATTGGTTACGCGTTTGCCCAATGATTCAGGCATTTCAGCCTGAACCGCATTGATTGCGATCTGCATCATACCGTTGGTCATGAATGTCGCATTGGCAAAGTGGAACCAATAAAGATGATCGGCGAAATCGGGATTGTCCGCCTTTGGCACCAGATCGGTATCGGGGGCATATTTTCCGATTATATATTCAACAATCGCGCCGCTTTCACCCAGCAACGTGCCGTCATCTTCGATCAGCGGGGCCACTTCCATCGGGTGCAGGGCCTTAAGTTCAGGCGGTGCAAGGCGTGTTTCGGGATCGCGATTGTAGAGCTTGAGATCATACTCAATCCCCAATTCTTCGCACAGCCAAACGATGCGTTCTGATTGGGAAATGCGTAAATGGTGGACAGTCAGCATCGCGGTCAGCTCCTGAATTGCGGGTGCTTACTGGCTAGTCATTTGTATCGTTGCTGTCACCCGCCGGTTCATCGTCATCGCGGTGCCCCATCAGCATATCATCCCGCATTGTTTCGATCTGATTGATAAATGACTGTGCGCCTTTGCCCCTGCCATGCGGGTTGTTGGCGATAATGCGGGCAGTTTTGATCGCTTCATCGAATTCACCGCGCGAAGCCAGATCCTGCGCGTAGAACAGGCGATATTGGCCAACTTCGGGTGCCATTTCGAAGGCGGTTTTTATTGCGGGGCTGATTTCGCCGGAAAATTCGCCCTGTTTTTGAAAACTATATGCAAGGTTGAACAGCGGCCATGGATGGTGCGGATGGGCATCGCGCGCTGTGCGGTAAAAGCTGCGCGCCTTTTCCCAATTTGCATCGTCAAAATCATCATTATGATCATATGCTTCCAAAATGACGTTGCCCATCATCACATTGGCATGAAGGTGCTTTGGATCGGCCGAGATCGCTTTCTCAAGCGCGTCCTTTGCCGCAGAAAAATCATAGGCATTGGGGGCATCATCATCATGCACCAATTCATATTCTGCCTCTGCCAATTGATACCACGCTTCGGCGTTGTCACTGTTTTGGGTGACCAGTTCCCGCAATTGGCGCAGGGTCTTTTCCTTGTTCGGGCTGACCAGCCGTTGAAGTTTGTGCGTTACCACCTTTGAATCAAATTCCGGCAGTTCCGAAATCGATATCTGATCGCGGTAGGTCAGCGGCACAGTCGATTTCTGATAGGTTGTTGGCTTGACCACATGGGCCTTTAACGCGGCCTGCAAATCGTCGAGATCGCCAAACGCCTGTTCTGCTGCCGCCAATGGTTCGGTGCCCGAATTGATCAGTCCAAGATAGCTTGAAATCTTGCTGCCCCGGCCTTGCTCTCGGCTGTAGAGCATATGGGTCAGGCCCCAAGACCAACCGTAAAATGCCTGCCATTTCTTGTCTTCAAAAGGCGTTGCGGTCAGCAAATCGCGAATTGCGATCTTCCCGCCATAGGCCATCATTAACTGATTGGGGCCGGAAGCCATGCCAAGGCGCCAATGGCCGTCGTCGTCAAATTCTGCCGTGGCGACGTAATCGGCAAATCCCTCTACGAACCAGGATGCTGCCGGAATTTTGAAATTCTGGAAGAAGAAATGATGCGCATATTCGTGGAACAGCACCTGTTTGCCGGTCAACGCGCCTTTGTTGTTGCTGCGCTTGCGATTGCCAATGGCAAAGCTTCCCTCAGGCCGCGCGAAATAGATGCCCGCAACTGGCGTGTCTTTCATGCTGAGCAGATTGTCGACCGCTTTGGCATTTTTCAGCAGGTAGATCGTCAGCCTATTGGGATTTTCGACCGGCTCTTTCTTCCATGCAAAACGGAGCAAAGCGTCCAGCCGTTCCAGCTCATGGGCGAACTGGCTTAGCTGCTTTTCCTTGCCGTTGCTGTAAATCGCAAAATGATGCGTTTCCGCTTTACGCCATGTTTCTGCCGCCGCGACAGGCGCTGTAAAGGCCAATGCCAGAAACAATGCTGCAAACAATCGCGCCACGGTGATCCCTTCAAATATCTTTCAGCGGCTATCGCAGCTTGGTTATGCAAACACAAACTAGCGTTGTTAAACAAAGCTGTAAGGGTCAATGTCCACGCTAACACGCACGCTGCGGGGAAGGCCGAGGGCGCCAAGCCAGTTGCGAATGATATGCTGAACTTGCGCGCTGCGCCGGGCGTTAATCAGCAGGCGGTAACGGTAACGGCCACGCAGTAACGCCATGGGCGCTGGGGCCGGACCCAAAATCATGACATCTTTGATGGCAGGGCGCGATCCGCCAATGGCGCGCGCGGCCTCTTTTGCTTCTGCTTCGTCTTCGGATGATACGATAATTGCAGCCCATCTGCCGAAAGGCGGTGCGCCTGCATCCCGCCGTGCCTGGGTTTCGGCTTTGTAAAATGCATCGCGGTCACCGGCTGCAAGCGCCGCAATCACGGGGGCTTCGGGATGGCGGGTTTGGATGAAAACTTCGCCCGGTTTGCTGCCCCGGCCGGCACGTCCTGCAACTTGCGCCACTTGCTGATAGGTGCGCTCGGCAGCCCGCAAATCGCCGCCTTCCAGACCAAGATCGGCATCGACCACGCCGACAAGTGTTAAATCGGGGAAATGAAATCCCTTTGTAACCAACTGGGTGCCCACGATCACATCAATCGCCTTGGCTTCAGCCTGCGCGACAAACTCCGCTGCTTTTTCAGGCGTGTTCAACGTATCCGATGTGGCGACTGCGATCCGTGCTTCGGGCAGAATTTCGGCAATTTCATCAGCGATGCGTTCCACCCCGGGGCCGCAGGCAACCAGACAATCGGGTTCGCCGCAATCGGGGCAAGTGGCGGGCTGCTGGGTATCATGGCCGCAATGGTGGCAGGCAAGGCGCTGGCTGAAACGATGTTCAACCAGCCATGCGCTGCAATTGGGACATTCGAACCGGAACCCGCAATTGCGGCACAATGTCAGCGGCGCATAGCCGCGCCGGTTGAGGAACAGCAGCGATTGTTCGCCCTTGGCCAGCCGGTCTTTCAGCGCCTCTACCAGTTCAGGCGCGATCCATTTTCCGCGTTCCGGCGGATGTTCGGTCAGGTTTATCGTATCAATCGCTGGCAATTGCGCGCCGCCAAACCGGCTGGGAAGTTCCAGCCGTTCATAGATGCCGCTTTCGGCCATTTGCAGGCTTTCCAGCGCAGGTGTCGCACTGGCCAGGACAATCGGGAATTGTTCAAACCGCGCTCGCATTACTGCCACATCGCGGGCGTTATATCGCACGCCTTCACCCTGTTTGAAGCTGATCTCATGCGCTTCGTCGACGACAATCAGGCCAAGATTAGCATAGGGAAGGAACAGCGCAGAACGTGCGCCGACCACCACCTGAGCGCCCTTATTTTTCGGACTCTTGGCGATTGCGCGCCAAGCCCGCCGCCGCTCCGTTGATTTGAGTGAAGAGTGCCACACAATAGGCGCCGCGCCGAAGCGGTCTTCAAACCGCCGCAGGAAGGCTTCTGTCAAAGCAATTTCAGGCAGCAGCACCAACACTTGCCGGTCAGCCCGCAGGGCCGATGCAACAGGTTCGAAATAGGTTTCGGTCTTACCCGATCCCGTCACCCCGTCGAGCAGGAATGGCGCGAATTTTTCGTCCTCTACGGCTTTGATCAAGCGGTCGGATACGGCGTGCTGTTCTTTGCTCAATTCAACGGTGGTATGTCCCGCATCGGCGCGGGGGTAGGGGCGGTCAATATTGACGCTGACCGGTTCCAGCACGCCTTGGCCCACCAAACCGCGCAGAACACCGTCGCTGACACCGGCAATTTCCGACAGTTCACGGATGCTGGCCTGTTCCCCGTCTAGCAATTCCATCGCGATTTCGCGCTGCGGCGTCATCCGTTCGGGCATTGCCCCGCTCAGCCGGTATTCGGTCATGGTGGCGGGGCCGCGCATGGCACCGCCCGATGACAAGACCATGCGCGCAACCGAGGACAGGGGCGCGCAGTAATAGTCTGCGGTCCATTCGATCAACCGGCGCAATTCTGATCGCAGAGGAGGGACCGGAAGCACTTCCAGCAGCGCACGCAGCTTCGATTCCGGGACGCTGTCGCTTGGCAGCCGATCTTCTTCCCAGACGATGCCGGTAACCTGGCGCGGGCCCAGCGGCGCCACCACGACCGATCCATGCTCGACCTGCATCCCTGCGGGGACTTTATAGTCAAGGTGCCCCAATGCGGCGTTGAATATGATGATGCGGACGCGGTTCATGCTACACTGCAATATGGGGCTTAACCGCGCGCCGCGACAAGGTGAGAAGAACGGGAATGACCGATTTATTGAATCCGCGCCCGCGCTGCCGCGCATTTTTTCAGCCTGTGGGGCGCTGGCCAGTGATTTTGGCCAGTGATGCAAACAACGCAACCTTGAACGAGATGGGCATATAGATGGGCATATGGGGGCAGAAATCCGCCGCCATCCGCAAAGCGTGAATGGCCCGCTGGTGATCGGCGTGTTGGGAATGGCCAATCTTTAGCGTGCCTTTCAGCTTGAGGCCTCTAGCCGCTGACCGACCGCTTGGCTAAGGATTGGCAGAATCGCCAATCGGAGCCTGCGACATGAAATTCTTTGCCGACACTGCCGAAATTGATGACATCAAGGAATTGGCCGCAACCGGCCTGCTTGACGGGGTCACCACCAATCCCAGCCTGATCGCAAAATCGGGCCGCAATTTCATGGAAGTTACCAAGGAAATTTGCGGCATCACGGATGGCCCGGTCAGCGCCGAGGTTGTCGCATTGGATCACGCGACGATGATGAAAGAGGCAGAAGTGCTGCGTAAGATTGCGGACAATGTCTGCATCAAGGTTCCGCTGACGATTGACGGTTTGAAAACCTGCAAGGCACTGGCGGATGATGGAACCATGGTGAATGTCACCCTGTGTTTCAGCGCCAATCAGGCGTTGTTGGCGGCAAAGGCCGGGGCGACCTTTGTTTCGCCATTTGTGGGCCGCCATGATGATAATGGGTCAAACGGAATGGATCTCATCCGTGACATTCGCACAATCTATGACAATTATCTTTTCGACACTGAAATCCTGGTCGCCTCTGTACGCCATGCCACGCATGTTCTGGAAAGCGCGCTGATCGGGGCCGACGTTATGACAGCGCCGCCATCGGTGATCAAAGGCCTATTCAAACATATTCTGACGGACAAAGGCATCGAAGGCTTTTTGGCTGATTGGGAAAAAACCGGGCAAAGCATCGTATAATACGCCTTGGCTGATGATACTCCTCTCGATCTGTTTAAGCAGGCGCTGACCAGCGCCAGCCGTGCGGTTGCGCGCGAATCAGAAGTCGAAGTCGCGTGGAGCGCGGATGCGCCATCGTCCAACGGCACCCATTTCCGTGTGCCATTGCCGGGCCGCAATCTACCGCCCGATCAGGCGAAAGAGGCGCGGGGCTTTGCTGACAGCTTTGCGCTGAAACTGCGTCACCACAATGAAGCCAGCCACGCCCGCAGCGCACCCAGCGAGCCGCTTGCGCGGGCGGTATATGATGCTGTCGAGCAGGTGCGGTACGAGGCGCTGGGGTCCAACAATTTCACCGGGATGTCAGAAAATCTTGATGCCGCGTTGGAGCTGCGAACGGCATCTGATCCTATTGCCCGCGCGCAGGAGGAAAGCGAAGTTCCGGTGCAGGCGGCATTGTCGTTGATGCTGCGGGAAAAGCTTACAGGGAAACCGATACCAGAACGCGCTGTGGCGGGCGTTGATATGGTCCGCGATTGGATCGAGGAAAAGGTTGGCAGCGATTTCGAATCGCTGGCATTGTCCCTCGATAATCAAAAGGCTTTTCAGTCTCTTACAATCGATATGTTGCGTCATCTCGAACTTATCAAGGAAGACACCGATCGCGGCGGCGACGATGAAGATGGCGAGGATGACGAGGGTCAGGACGAGGACGAGCAGGAGGACGAGGAACAGTCTGACGGCGCCGATCCGCAAACCACCGAAATGGCGGGCGAAGCGACCGAGGGCGAAGATAGCGGCGAAACCGAATCCGAGCAGTCTTCGGACGAGGAACTAGCCGATGGTGAGATGGGCGATGAAGGGGAAGAGGGCATGATGCCTGTGCGCCCCAATCGGCCATGGACGGACATCCCCGGTGATTTTGACTACAAATACTTCACCGACAAGTTTGATGAAGAAATTGAAGCGCCCGAACTGTGCGATACCGAAGAGCTAGACCGGCTGCGCGCTTATCTCGACAGCCAGCTGACTGGTCTGCAAAGCATCGTCACCAAACTGGCCAACCGGTTGCAGCGGCGTCTGATGGCGCAGCAAAATCGTAGCTGGGATTTCGATCAGGAAGAGGGGCTTCTGGATGCAGCCCGGCTGGCCCGCGTTGTTACCATGCCCGGCCATTCGCTCAGCTATAAGATTGAGCGGGACATTGAATTCAAAGACACCGTTGTCACACTGCTGATCGACAATTCGGGTTCGATGCGGGGCCGCCCGATCAGCATTGCCGCGATCAGCGCGGACATTATGGCGCGCACGCTTGAACGTTGCGGCGTGAAGGTCGAGATACTCGGCTTTACCACGCGCGCATGGAAAGGCGGGCAGAGCCGCGAGGCATGGCTGGCCGATGGCAAGCCGGGCGCGCCGGGCCGTCTCAATGATTTGCGCCATATCATCTATAAAAAGGCTGATGAGCCATGGCGCCGTGCGCGCCGGAATCTCGGACTGATGATGCGCGAAGGTCTGCTCAAAGAAAACATCGATGGAGAGGCGCTGATGTGGGCACACCAACGTCTGCTGGCGCGCCACGAAGATCGCCGCATCCTGATGGTAATCAGCGATGGCGCACCGGTCGACGATTCAACCTTGAGCGTGAACACCGCAGGCTATCTCGAACAACACCTACGCCGCGTAATCGAATGGATCGAAAAAAGCTCGCCGGTCGAGCTGGCCGCAATTGGCATCGGCCATGATGTGACGCGCTATTACGACCGCGCGGTAACGATCATGGATGTGGAGCAACTCGGCGGGACGATCATTGATCAGCTTGCCGGGTTGTTTGACGGGAAGGGGTAGCGATGGACGTATTTCTGATTTGCATGGGACTGTTCGTGCTGCTTCTCGGTGTTTCCGGCATGATTTGGCCGAGACATGTCGCAGAACGTGAGGAAGCGCGATATCGCGAGCTAGATGATGGGGCATTTGAAGCGTATTTTGAAGAAAAGCGTTCGCTTGAGGCATACGGACATTGGTCTAGTTCACCTGGCAAAGTTCGTTTCTCGGCTGGTGTCCAAATCGTTTCCGGATTCGTGCTGATACTACTTGGGATTTTTCAATGAACGTAACCGAAGCCGTAAACTCCCGCCGCACTGTCCGTGCATTTCTCGACACCCCGGTTGATCGGGCGATCATTGAGCGGGTGCTCGAAAAAGCGCAGCGCGCGCCTTCGGGGGGTAACACGCAGCCTTGGAATGCCGAGATTATCACTGGCGAACCGATGCAAAAACTGTTCAAATCGGTCGCTGAAGTGCTTCCGCAGGGCCGTGAGGCGTTTTCTCCCGAATATGAAATTTATCCCAAAGACCTGGACGGAGCCTATGAACAGCGCCGCCGAGGAGTGGGTGAGGACATGTATGGGGCGCTCGAAATCCCCAAAGACAACAAACCGGCCCGTTTGATGTGGTTTGCCAACAATTTCAGGGCTTTCGGCGCGCCTGTTCTGATGCTTATTCACACGCCCAAATATATGGGGCCGCCGCAATGGTCGGACATTGGCATGTGGCTTCAGACCATCATGCTGTTGCTGCGCGAGGAAGGGCTGGATAGCTGCGCGCAGGAAGCATGGGCGGTCTATTCCAAGCAGATACGCGAGACTGTTGCTATACCGGATGACCACATTTTCTTCTGCGGATTGGGAATTGGCTATCGCGACGCGGACGCTCCGGTGAACAATTTTCCGGTTGCGCGAGCAGAATTGGGCGAAGCCATCGATTGGCATGGATTCGAATAAAATTCATTTCTTCAACTATTTAGGATTGCTTGCTTGCAATCAGCAGGTAGATATTTGCACTTCCTATTCTTAGACTTGAGGAAGTATTGCAGTGAAACGCTCTAGATCGTTCGGTGCTGCTTGTCTGGCCGCGATGATTGTAACAGGGCCAAATCTTCAAGCTCAAGAAGCCGACGTCTCCGAGCAATCTGCCGATCTGTCTCAGGCACAACCATCTGGGCAAGAAGAAGAGGCAATTGCGAATGTGCCCGAAGGCTCGCCGTCAATTGCCCTTTGCGAACAAGTCGAAGCCGCGCCCGTGATCGTGCCGAAAATGACCATTGTTGTACTTCAGATCGATGAAGCATTGGGCAGTAAGATCAGCCAATCAGGGCAGATTTTCGATTTGTCTCTTGCCGAACCACTTATGCTAGGGGCGGAGCAAATTTTCCCTGCCGGGCTCAAAGGCAAGGGCGAAGTGATCCACGCAAAGAAGGCCGGTGGCAGCGGGGCGGCAGGTGAACTGATCCTAACCGCGAGTTATCTGCAATTTGGCGAGAATATGGTTCCTCTGCGCAGCATGAAGATCGGCCGGACAGGCGGCAGCAATATCGGCCTGGCAACGGCCATTGGCGCAAGTCCGCTTGGGCCCATCGGGATGCTCGTGTCGGGAAAGAACACGCAGGTCGAAGCTGGAACAGTGGCTGAGGCCAAGCTTGCAAAGAGTTTTGAAGTGCCAAATTCCGACAGTTCCGTTCAGGAAAAGACGTTTTGTTTAGAAGGGGGTACGCAATGAACTTTACCAAATAAGTAATGGTTGGAACTCTGCTCGCGGGGGCACCAATGGCCGCTGTCATGGCCGACCATCACGCTGGCGCGGCAATGGCTGCCCACACGCCAGAGGGTTCCGAAATTGCCATTCCGGCTCCACCCGAAGGCAAGGGGCAGATCGTTTTTTTCCGGTCAGGCGGTATGGGTATGGCGATGGGCTGCACCGTCAATCAGGGTGACAAAGACAACAAAACCAAATCACCTCTTTAGGAAACGGCAGATATTCGGTCGTTTTGGCTGAACCGGGAAAGCAGGATTATTGGGTCAAAAACGAAAAGAAAGACGGAATCACGCTTCTGGTTGAAGAGGGTGAAACCCAATATGTCCGTTGCAAAATGAAGATGGGTATGTTCTCTGGCCGTCCTGATATTTCGCCTTCCAATGGCGAGGTTTTTGCCGACAAAAGCGGCGGTCTGATATTGGTCGATGATGATGACATGGGCGAAGGTGCGCGGCGTTCCGCCGATCTCGAAACGGCCGGGTAACGGATTTCAGTAAAGGTGTTCGGGTGCGCGGGCCGGTTTGTTCGGTTCTCGCGCCTGAAATCCCCTGCTGGCCTATGCGCTTGGCTGCCCATTAATCCGTCTATTGGCGTTGATGGGATTATTGCGGGACAGAACGGCAGATTGTCCAAAATTTCCTAGGTGCGACTCGATTGCAAGCCTAACCTGCTCCTCCACAGCCAACGAAAATACCTTGGCGGTGCATTTAAGAGCGCGCATTTTTGCACGCCCTATAGTCCTTTGGGAGGGGGCTTGCTTGTGATGCAAAAAACTACCGGAATGTTCGCACTGCTGTTGGCGGCAACCATGCCAAACAGTGCATTTGCACAAAGCCAGCCGGTTCTTACACGTGACAGTTTCCCCATTGGTGATGCCAGCGGAATTTTGTGCCAGGTTCAGGATCGCAGTGTCCAGAACGGGGTCAAACAAAGCATGTTCGACCGGCGCTGGGCGGTGGTGTGCCGCGACAGTCCGCAGCCTGTTGGTGAAATCTACAGCTTCCGAGGATCGCTGCCCGATGCGGTTGGGCGGATTGCCGCGAACCGCCGTGTCAAAGTGGATTGCACGGACAATTCCCGGCAGGCCCCACAAGGCTGGAATGCAATTGCGGGCAGTGTGACGAATTGTCAGGTGGCCGATACACGGCTTCGATATTCGGTTGCGATGGTGGAGCGCGAAGGGCGCACATATGTTGCCGAAGGCTTCACCGCATATGACGATGCGACAGTGCTGGCGCTGCGTTCGATCGTTGACAATCAGATTGCCCAGGGCACCATCGATGCGGTGTCGACATCGGTTACCGATCCCTTGTCCTTTGCCCGTGTTCAGGCAGAAACCCTTCAACCGGAACAGGCATTGGCAGAAGGGTATCGCCGCAATCTTGGCGGTGAATTCGCCGAAGCCGCCGCATATTTCGAAACATTGCAGCAGCGGCTGAAGGATGATGATGATGCCGATATCAATCCCGGCGAATTCTACGTCAACCGGGCTTTGCAGCGCAGCAATCTGGGCGAATTTGGAATTGCCAATCGCCTGTTTGAAGAAGCGCGCCCGCTGACTGCCGGTGATCCGGTGGCGGGGCGGTTGCAGCGCAATTACGAAGCAATCCACTTGCTCAATCAGGGATTCTTCCCCGAGGCGATCGAACGGCTTGGAGAGGCATTGGATGATGGAACGCTGGGGGCCGCGGCAGTTGGTGACGCATTGGCGATTACCTTGCCCTTGTCAGAACGGATCAATCAGGCGGCGTCGGGCGGGGCCCTGCTTGGCTTTGCGGACGAGCTGAAACTGACGCAGCAAGAGCGGACGCAAATTATTGACGCGCAGGCGCTGCAAATTCGCGGAACTGCAATGCGGATAGACGGCGATGCGGCGGCCGCACGTGAAAGTTTGATCGCGGCCTATGGCATTGCCATTGCCGTGCGCGATGGCCGTGTCACATCGATCACACGGATGCGTTCGCAAATTCTGGCTGAATTGTCGCTGATCGCCGAACGGCAGGGAGACCGCGGCGCTGCCGAAACCTATCTGCGAAACGGCTTGGCCATTGTTGAGGCGCAATATCCGGAACGGCGGGCGGTCAGCGCGATGAAGACCCGCCTTGCATCCTTCCTGCTTCGCAATGGAGAGCGCGGCGAAGCCATGGAATTGTACCGCAATGTGGTGGATCAGGCCGTTGGCAAAAGGAATGCGGTCACCGGTTTCGCCAACCAGCTAAACCCCTATTACCGCGAATTGGCCGGACAGGTTGATGGCGATCCGCAAGCCGCCAATGATTTTTTCAAAGCATCGCAAGTATTGGTTCGCCCCGGCGTCGCCGAAACGCAGGCGGTTTTAGCGCGGGAACTGAGCGCAAATTCGGATGAGGCGGCACGGCTGTTTCGCCAGTCTACCGGCCTGGGCCGCGATATTGAACGGTTTCGGATTCGTTTCGAGGCCCTGGGCAAGGCGGAACAAACCACCGCAGTCCAGCAGAAACGGGCTGAATTGGCTGATCAGATTGAACGGTTTGAGCAGCAGCAATTTCGCACGCAAGTGGCTTTGAATGACTATCCGCAATATCGTGTTGTCACACCGCGATCGCTCGAACTGGCGGAATTTCGCGCGGCGCTGCAGCCCAATGAAGGCTACGCCCGGATCGCGATGGTCGGGCGCGACGTGTATATGTTCTATGCCGATATAAGCACCGCTCGTGCCTACCGGCTTGATCTGACTACAGAGGATCTTGATTTTCTGGTCGATGAACTCAGAAGCTCGATTTCGCTGTTAGAAGGGGGGGGATATGTCACCTATCCCTATAATATCGAAGCCGCCCGCGAACTGCACCGCAAATTGTTCGATCCGATTTCTGCCGAATTGGCAGGGGTCCGCCATTTAATTTTTGAACCTGACGGCGCATTGCTCAGGCTGCCGGTTGATATTCTGGTGGTCGATGATGCATCGGTGGCAACCTATCGCGCCCGGCAGGCACAGCCAGCGGCTGACCACTATGATTTTACCGGTGTTAACTGGATGAGCCGTTCGCGGCTGGTCAGCACAGCGGTGTCGGCGCAGGCCTTTGTCGATGCGCGCGGGGCCAAACAGTCGGCGGCTTCGCGCCAATATCTCGGTATGGGCCGCAATTCGCCGATTGGCGATGTGACATCACCGCGCGTTCGCGGCGTTGTGGCAAGCGGCAGCAATATTTGCGGCTGGAATACCTCATTGTGGAACAGCCCGATTGATGATGCAGAACTGATCACCGCCTCCAACGTTATTGGTCGGGGCCAATCGCAATTGATCACTGGCGAGGCATTTTCCGATGATCAGGTAAAGGCAAAGAGAGATCTGGACGAATATCGGATATTGCATTTTGCGACGCATGGTTTGGTCACCCCGCCAGACCCCACCTGCGCGACCAACCCGGCATTGGTAACATCTTTCGGACAGGGCGAATCTGATGGTTTGCTGTCATTTGACGAGATTTTCGAGCTCAACCTGGATGCCGATATTGTGATACTTTCAGCCTGCGATACTGCCGGAGAGGCCAGCATCGAGGTTACCCGCGCAGCGGGTGTTTCAACCGGCGGCGGCACGGCCCTTGATGGGTTGGTTCGGGCCTTCATCGGCGCTGGCGGACGTGCGGTGATGGCCAGCCACTGGCCTGCGCCCGATGATTATGATGCGACCGAACGATTGATGAGCGAAATGTTCAGAAGCGGTTCGGAAGCCAGCATTGGCACCGCATTACGCAATTCGCAGCAAACGCTGATGGACAGCGCCGATACGTCGCACCCCTATTATTGGGGCGGCTTTGCGGTGATCGGGGATGCCGCAAGACCGCTGCTTTCGGGCAATGGGATCGCCGCTGCTGCGGGTAATGCCGCGAATGATGGATTGACGGGGACCGGCGAATGATCGGCATGTTCTGCGCTAATGATGGAAATAAGGGTGGCTCGATGAAGCTTGCGTTCAAAGGGTTTTTGACTGTTGCAGCCGTTTGCAGCGCTGGTGCAGGGCTGGGGGCAGAGGCATTCGCCCAAGGCGTCACGCCCACCACACGCGAAGAAATCCAGCGTGACCGGCTGGAACGCCAGCTGCGAACCGAAGGCCAATCGGTGGTGGTCGACGGGGCAATCGAAAGGGCACCGTGCCCGCTGGCCGCACCCGAATTTGCCGATCTGACATTTTCATTCCGGGAAGCCGAATTTTCCGGACTTGGGGAAATCGATGCCGCGATAGTTGCGCCTTCTTACAATCATCTTGTTGGCCAGCAATTGGCCGTATCTTCAATTTGCGACATTCGCGATGGCGCGGCAACGATTTTGCGCAATGCGGGTTATCTTGCGGCGGTGCAGGTTCCGGTGCAGGAAATTGAAAACGGCGTGGTCCGTTTCGATGTGGTGCTTGCGCGGATGACGACTGTTCAAGTTCGCGGCAATGCGGGCAATTCCGGCCAATTGTTGCAGCAATATATTGATCGTCTGGCATCGCAGCCAGTGTTCAATGTGAAAGAGGCCGAACGGTATCTGTTGTTGGCGCGCGATATTCCCGGGCTGGATGTCCGATTGGTGATGCAGCCTTCACCGCCTGAAACCGGCGGCAAACGCGGCGATGTGGTGGGCATTTTCAATGTAACCCGCACACCGTGGGAAGCCGATGCAACGATCCAGAATTTTGGTTCCAAAGCCGTTGGCAGGTTTGGCGGTACGGCGCGGTTGAAGATCAATGGACTGACCGGCCTGGCCGATCAAACAACGTTGAGCGCCTATTCAACCAGCAGCCCCGATGAACAGATTGTGCTGCAAGCGGGCCACACAATGCGGCTGGGCAGCGAAGGGTTCACGCTAGGGGCCAATGCCACCTTTGCGTGGTCACAGCCCGATGTTGTTGGACCCGATCTGTTTGAATCGGAAACATTCATAGGCAGCATTTACGGTTCCTATCCCTTCAAACGTTCGCAAAAAGCCAATCTTTACGGCACGGCTGGATTTGACCTTATCAATCAGAATGTTGATTTTTCGGGCTTGCCGCTCAGCAAAGACCGGCTGCGGGTCGCTTTTGCACGGCTTGATTTCAATACGATTGACGAACCAAGCATCAGCGGGGCCAATGGCTATTCTTCGATAGAGCCGCATTTCGGCGTCGCGGGGTCGCTTGAAATACGCCAAGGATTTGATGTGTTCGGCGCCAGCCAATCATGCGGCGCTGCTTTCGTAAATTGCATCGGTGCCGCTGTGGTGCCGATTTCACGGCTTGATGGGGATCCAACAGGTCTGGTGGTCCGGCTAGAGGGCCAGATTGACTATCGTCCATCACCTGATTGGCTGATCAGCCTGAAGCCAAGGGCGCAATGGTCACCCGACGCGCTGCTCAGCTTTGAACAGGTTTCGGGCGGCAATTACACTGCCGGACGCGGTTTCGACCCCGGTTCGGTCATCGGTGACAGCGGTTATGGCGGCCAAGTGGAACTCGCCTATGGATCACTGGTCCCTGAAACCCCCGGCGGATCGGCCGTTCAGCCCTATGTGTTTTTCGATCTGATGTCGGTCAGCACCAAGAACGTGCCGGGCGACCCCCAGACGATCTCTTCAGCCGGTGGCGGCGTGCGTGCGCGGCTGGGCAATGCAACGTTTTTGGATATTACCGGGGCCGTTCCGCTTAAACGCGCGCCCTTCCAGATAGAGCGGGGCGATTTCCGCCTGCTTATGACGCTTTCGGTCCGATTTGGTCCGTCAGCACGATGATATGCCAGCAGCCTAGGTTGGTCACGCGGGTAAAAATGACCCAGCGGAAAAGAATGGCTCAACCGTTTGGATTGGCAGAGAATTTGGCGCGCCCGATGGGTGCCGAGAGGACCGAGTAATGAGCGAAGCACGCAGTTCCGGCGCAAAGACAATGGCGAATAAAACCGGTCAAACCCGTTCCGGGCGCGATGGTCTGAAACGTATGCGATTGCTTGGTTCGGGTTCGACTCTTGCGGCAGCGATTGCGGTGGCCTCGCTCGGCTCCGGCACGGCCTATGCTCAGTCGATTCCGCAAATGCCGCATATGGATGCCCCCGCTCATCAGCGGGCGCCAATGGTTCCGGGCATGCCGGTGCGGACCAATAACAATCGCGCCCCGGTGCACAATTCCGTTGGTGTGCCGCGCATTATGCCTTCGACGATTGCGTCTGAACCGATGATGATCGATGCCGGTGCCACGCTGAATCCGCCGACCGTGCCCGATGTTTCGATAACCCCCATCAATGCCCCTGTGGTGAGTATGATCACCCCGCAGTCGAGCACACCGGCACCGTCGCCCGGTGATACTGATGTCGATGGAGTAAATGTTCTCGCGACTGCCAATTTCCTAGGTGACCAAATCGATTTTCGGCCAGGTACGGTTATCGATGTGGTCGACGTTATGACGGCACAGGGCATCATCAATTGGACGACATTTGCCGCGGGTGCTGCGGGAACGGATGTCACGTTTCTTGGAACCGGCGGAAATCTTGAATTTACCAGCACACTTGCAGATTACACCGTTCTGAACCGGGTATTTACCCCAGGTGTAGACAGCGCAATCCGCATAGACGGTTCGGTAACCAGCTCTGTTCTGGGCGGCGGGACAAGCGGCGGAAACATATGGTTCTACAGCCCCGGCGGAATTGTGGTTGGCCCGACAGGTTCGTTCGATGTTGGTTCTCTATTGTTGACCAGCAGCGATGTGAATTCGATTGTTCCCGGCGGACAGCAGATGAGCTTCCTCGGCGTTGCAGAAGCTGGCACGGCGGTAAGGATCGAAGCGGGCGCGACGATCGATGCATTGAACAATGGCAGCTATGTCGCAATTGTCGCACCGCGGATCGAACAGGGCGGCACGGTCAATGTTAACGGATCGAGCGCCTATGTCGCTGCGGAACAGGCCCAATTGACGATTAACAACGGGCTGTTTGACATTACCGTTGGGGTCGGCAGCGCAGATGCCAATGGCATTGTGCACAGCGGTACGACCACAGGGGCGCAATCGCAGGGGATTATCGACCAGCAATCCGGCCAATTGTTATTGGCCGATGCACAGGGCATTTATATGGTCGCCGTGGCCAAGAATAATGCCATCAACATGCTGGTTGGGGGCGATATCGGCTTTGCAGCAGCAACCGGTGCTTCGGTTACCGACAATGGAACGATCATGCTCAGCGCCGGGGCCGGGATTGGCGTGACTGGCGGGACGAGCGATCCGGCGGGTGAATTTGATACCGACAATGCAACAGGCGGCGGGTCGGTAACTTTAACCCAAGTGACGCTAAATTCTGACACCGAAATTTTTGCCAGCGATGCGGTTGATCTGTCGCAAAATGGCCTTGATCTGGCGACTAACACTTATCGCAGGCTGACTATGGGCGGTGATGCGCGCGGCGAATATTCGCTCGACGTGACAGCGGGCAACGCGATTAACATGGGTGTGGCCAATTTTGGCGTGATCGATATTTCCGGTGACGTGACGCTTGGCGATGCGTTTTCGGCCAGTGGTGCGGATATCAGTTTTGTTGCGACAAGCCCGATATTGTCCAAATTGCCAGCCGATCCGCTGGTGCTGCCGCCAGCCGATGCCGGAACGGTTTCCGTTGGCGGCGGCTTGACCATCAACACCCGGGCGCGCGGCGCTGACGATTTCTTTAATGTCCGTAACAATGGCAATACCGGGATTGGCGAAGATGCCACCGCTGGTTCGATTATCTTTGATGTCAGCGGCAGCGGCAATGTTCAAATCGCTGGCAATTTGACGCTCGACGCGTCTGCCCAAGGCGGCAAGGGCGAATCCGTCAACGGCATCGCGGCTGCTGGCGATATTGATTTTACCGTTTCAGAAGGGATCGTTGATATTGGCGGAACCTTGCGGCTGGATGCCGGAACGGAAAGCAGCGGCTTCGGCAAGATCGGGGGCAGCGGCCCCGGTTCTATTGGCGGTGACAGTTTTGGCGGCGATGTGACGATAGATATTTCCGGCGGCAGTGTGACGGCCGGTTTCGTAACCATCGACAGTGATGGCCGCGCGACATCGGGTGGCGACGAAACACAGATACAAAGCAATGATGGCTTTGGCGGCGATGTGTTGATCAATGTTACCGGCGGGGCCCATACATTTGGCGATCTCGTCATTTCAGCAGTCAGCCGAGATGGATCATCCTACGATGCCAATGGTGACGAAGTCGCAGGTATTTTCGGACGAAATAGCGTCGCAATTGGCGTTTCTGGCACAGATTCGACTCTGAATATTACCAATGACCTCAGTATCGATGCTAATTCCTCGGGCTCATCCGCCGATCCTGCTGGCTTGGCCGTTTCGCTTACCGCACAGAATACCGGTACCAGCGGCGGCTTTTTGATTGGCGATGATGTATTCATTGACACGTCCAGCGATGGCAGCAACGAAAATGAAGTTAACACCGCTGGCTCGATCTCGGTATTTGTCGATGGATCGACGTTCAGCTTTGACACGATGTTTGCCGATGCGGATTCGCGGGCCGGAAATTCAGGGCCGGGCGCGAAAAATAGCCAGGGCGGAAACATAGATTTCACTGCAACCGGCTCGGGCATTATCTCCGGGCGCAGGGCATTTTTGCAGACCTCGGCCTCTGGTGAAGAAGGTGTCGGCGGCGATGGTGCCGGCGGCGATATTACGTTCCTTGCAGACAATGGCAGGATCGCGTTTACTGATATTCTGTCAGTCAATGCTAGCGGAGAAGGCGGCAGCGGTGTCGATCAAGACAACGGCAATGAACCGGGTGTTGGCCGCGGCGGAACCATTCAATTTACAGTGACCGGTGCAGGCGGCTCCATGGATTTCGCCGATCTTGATGCAACCAGCGATGGTTCGATCATCTTTGATGAAGAAGGCGGCGGCGCATTCGGGTTTGGCAATGGCGGGTCCGGTATTGGCGGGAACATCATATTTGACATAATTTCCGGCACTTTTGATGCAGATGATGTTTCAATAAGCACTGATGGCTTTGGCGGCGATGGCGGCGAACCGTTGGATGATGGCATACCGCCAGGCGGCCCGACAGGAATTGTTTTCCTGGGTGATACGCCTGGAATCACTGGCGGGGCCGGCTTGGTGGCGGGGCCGATTGCCTTGGCGCCTGCGTCTGTTCCTGCATTGGCATTGGTTGACCCTGCACCGCCAACTGGCCTGCCCAAAGGCGGCAGCGGCGGCGACGGTGCTGGCGGCGATGTGGTCTTTAATCTGGATGGCGGCACTGCCAATGTGAACAGCATGTCTGTCACGGCGGACGGCGTGGGCGGCTTTGGCGCGTTTTCCGGAAGCAGTGCCAATTTTACCGGCGGCGATGGCGGCAGCGGCATTGGCGGAACGGCAACATTTAATGGCAATTCAGGCACGTTAAACGTTGCGAATGATTTAAACATCACAGCCAATGGCAACAGCGAGTTTGGCGGCGGCAACGGCGGCACCTCATTCGGTTCCGAAGGCGGCGATGGAGGCATCGCGACAGGCGGTGTCGCCATTTTCAACATGGTTGGAACGGCCAATATTTCAGCTGATACGGTCAACATTGCAGCCGATGCCTTTGGCGGCGATGGATCGCGGTCCAGAAGTGTATCGGGTGGTGCGGATGCACGCCAAGGCGGCGCAGGTGGATCGGGCACTGGCGGGACCGCAATTTTCAACAATACCAGTGGCGATATTTCCTTCAACGCGCTGACGGTATCATCCAATAGCGAAGGCGGGTCAGGCGGCGATAGCCGGGGACTTTCGGACAATTCTGCTACAGGTAACGGCGGAGCCGGCGGTGCGGGCATTGCCGGTACGGCGACTATCAACCTTAATCAGGATGATGGTTCTGACCCCAATTATATTGTGGAAGCGACTGCCGTTGGCGGCATTGGCGGCGAAGGGCTGAATTCTGGAAATGGCGGCGATGCCTTTGGCGGCGATGCGGTGTTGAATGTAAACGATTCCCAGATCAACCTGACCACCGTAACCATCGATAGTTCTGCCATTGGCGGCAACGCCGGTGATATTGATGCAGAAGGCGGCGATGGCGGCGACGGCGGTCAGGCCATTGCCGGTTCTTCCGTTCTGGATGTCAACGGCGCGAATGCCATATTCAGTTCCGACAGCGCGATCACGATGCGGGCGGATGCTGCAGGCGGCGCAGGGGCTGCAGGGGCACCATTTGCAAATAATGGCGGCGGCGGAACGACTGCGGGCATGGGCGGCGCAGGCGGAAATGCCGATGCAGGATCGATTCAGATCATTGTGCGCGATGGTGCGACGGCTGATTACCAATCGGATAACAGCACAACAGCCAATGCAACAGGCGGTATCGGCGGCGATGGCGGGATCAACACGTTTGACGTTAATGATCAGGGCGATGGCGGCGATGCGGGCACGGCAACGGGCGGCAGCATCCAGCTGATCGCACAAACCGGCGGAACGCTTAACATTATCGGTTCAACGGGCCCGGCAACATTTAGCGCCGATGCGATTGGCGTTGGCGGCGGCAGCGGCGGCGAATTGTCGTTCGGCCTAGAAGGCAACAATGGCGCAAATAGCGAAACCTCTGGCGGCGGCATTTCTCTGAGCGCAAGCGGCACGGGTTCAAGCATTGTCGGCACATCGGATTTTGATGCGACGGCGCAGGCAATTGGTTTTGCCGACACACGCAGGCGCAGTGTGGGCGCTGATGCAACCGGCGGCAGCTTTACGATTGATGTCGATGGCGGCGCGGCCATTTCGATCACCGACAACATTGTTTTCGTCGGTGATGCGATTGGCGCATATGGATTGTTCAATCCTGGCAATGCCACCGGCGGAACCGCCGATATTAATGTGACCGATGGTTCATTGACGGGCGCTGTTCTTACCATTTCCCAGCTTGGCTTCGGCAGCCCGGGCCAAACCGATCTTAACGGCCAATTCGGGCCAGCGGGTTCTGGCACTGGCGGCGATGTGAATTTCACCGTCGGATCGTCGGGCACGCTTGATCTTGGCCTTTTGGGATTCGATGTCAGCGGCATCGGCGGCGACGGGGTTTCAGGCGGTTCCAACGCATCCGAAGGCACAGGCGGAAATGGCACCGGTGGCAGCGCGTCGTTGTCGCTTGCCGGGGACGTTGACAATCTGACCCTCATTTCGATTATTGCCAACGGCTCCGGCGGATCGTCGGCCCGGGCTGGCCCAACCGGCGCTGCGGCCGCAGCAGGCGGTGGTGCAACAGGCGGAACCGTGGTCGTCAATCTGACCGATACTGGCGCTGATTTACCCGATTTAACCGGGCTTGTGCTGCAGGCATCTGCCACAGGCGGCGTTGGCGGCGTTGGCGGTTTTGGCGATAGCCAGGACGATGGCGGCACCGGCGGCACCGGCGGAAACGCGCAAGGCGGTTCGGCATCATTTGAAATTTCGGGCAATGGATCGGTATTCGATCTCGATCCGACTGTGATTTCATTGACCGCCAGCGGCACGGGCGGTTCTGGCGGCACGGGCGGTTTCAATGTTGATAGCGGTGCGGGCGGCGAAGGCGGCTTGGGCGGCGATGGCACAGGGGGCGAGATTGCCTTTGTTGCGAATAGCGGGGCAACGATCAATCTGCTCGGCGGACTTTTCAGCCTGTCTAGCGATGGTCAAGGCGGCGTTGGCGGCTTTGGCGGCAGTTCATCTCTATCGGCTGGCGGCACCGGCGGAATCGGCGGCGAAGGCGGTGTAGGGCGCGGCGGATCACCCACGCTGCGTGCAATTGGCGGAACAATTCAAGGCGCCGATCTGGAACTGTCAGCGGTTGGTTTTGGCGGCGATGGCGGCTTGGGCGGAGATGACGGAAACGGATCATTCGGCGCGGATGGTGCAGGGGGGGACGGTGAAGGAGGAACTCCAGTTCTGGAAATCCTCGACGGTAGTCCCGGTATCCTCGATTTCCAGAATGTTGATTTGCTTGCCAATGGCGTTGGCGGAACAGGTTCAACCGGCGGATTGGGATTTGGCGGGTTGGTGACGATCAGCGATCTTTCACCCGATCCTTTGGGATTGTTGAACTTTGGCTCGCTCAACGTTGACGCGACCGGTCTGGCTGCAATTCCAGGCGGCGGTTTCCTTATGGTTGGCGGCAGCGGCCCGGCTTCTGTGGCGGGAAATGTTGTGGTCGATGTGGCCGGTGATATTGTTTACAATTTTGACGGCGATGGCCAGTTGGTCGCCGGCGGAAGTGTCCAACTGTTTGCCGGCGATGACATAATCGTAACGCACACCAACAATACGGCGCAGATTGTCTCGATTGATGCTGGCGGAAACTTCAGCGGCCAGGCGGCCAATGACATTGACGCCCAGTCCGGTTCGATCCTTTCGGGCAATGAATTGTTCCTTTTCGCCTCTGGCGATATCGCCGCCGATGATGTGCGGGCGGTGCCAGGAATGATTATAAATGCTGGCGGTAACGTGTTGATAAACAACGCCATTGCCACAGGTCCGCAAGGCTTTTCAAACTTTGGCGGCATCACAATTGACGCTGGGCGCGACCCGATTGTCGGTGCAGTAATGTATGACAATGATACAGAGGCGCGGATCACAGGGACGGTCGATTCCTATGCAAATATTGTAATCCGTTCGGGCGGCAATGCAGTTTTCGAAACCGGATCCGATACAATCGCGAGTGACCGTTTGTCGGTGCAAACCGGCGATGACATTATTGTTGAATCGGGCGCCACATTGTCAAGCGCGCGCAACCCAACCTTTGCTGTCGATCCCAATGATCCTTTCAACGGTACAGCCGCACTTTCCTTGGATGCGGGCGGCCTGCCCAATTTGTTGAGCGTCCCCATTACGCCTATTGCATCGATTGTGATTGGCGGCACGCTTGATGCCAATGGCGGTGCGATTATCGCCAATGCCAACGCCATTGACGGGCTGGACGGCACAATGATTGGCGGATCAATTTCGCTGGATGTGCGCGATGCGCCCAACAATGGCGTGGCGCAATCCAACGATGCGGGCCTGCTTTCGGGCAATTGTTTGGAAGGCGTAACCTGTATTGGCAATATCGAAGCAGACAATGTCATTTCGATTGGTCAAGGCAGCAACAATGACACGATCCGCCTGTTCATCGAGCAAGGGACAGTCAACGCCAACGACATTCTGATTACCATTCGCGAAGATATTGTGATGGGAACAGACGGCATTGCGACCACGCTAAACGCCTCAAACCTGTTCAGCGCGACAAGTGTAGAGGGCAATATCGATCTGCGCGACACCAGCATTGGAAGCGCGCAAATCCTGATCGATGCAGCAGGAAGCTTGCTCGGCAGCGGATCACTTTCCAGCACCAATGATATTGGCATTAGTGTGGGCGATAGCTTGGCCGCGGGCACCATCGATACCGGCGGCGAATTGACCGAAGTGGGCGATGTTGGCGGCGCGGCAGAGGAATTCTATTCGGTTTCCGGTTCAATCGATATTGGATCGCTCAGCGTTGGCGTGGGTGATGTAAATTACGATGCAGACGGCAGTATTAACCTGGATTCTGTCAGTGTTCCTGGAACCAACATCAATCTTGTCGCAGGCAATTCGGCCAGTATCGGCTTTACAGACAGCCCCGGCAGTATCTCAATCGATGCTTCTGCGATTGATTTGGGTGCAATTGTCGCATCGGATGAAGTCGATCTGTTCGCCAATGGCGGGCAGATCAGTGTGGATTCGCTGGATACCGGTGGAATGATCACCATGGATGGCGGCGATATTACCGGTGGTTCCATAGCAGGCGGAGATATTGACGCATTTGCAATCGGCGCATTCGATGTTTCCGATGTGTTTGCGGGCGGTTTCGTCAACATTGATGCAGGCACCATTTTTTCAAATAGTGTGCAGGGCAGCGATGTTACAGCAAGCGCATCGAACATCTTCCTCAACTTTGTCTCTGGCAATTCGGTGGGCCTGTTTGGCGGCAGTATTTTCGTGGGTGTCGGCCAAGGTGGGTCGATCGACCTTGATGGAGATTTCATCACGGTTGATCAGATCAACGCCGATTTTGCTACGCTGACCAGCGTTGATTCGGTTGATGTTCGCACGCAAATTACCGTCACCGATGACATTCAAATATTCGCAGGCGGCGCGGTTACGGGCGGCGATCTTGATGCAGGAAACATGCTGCAAATCGATGCAGACGATATTGCGATTGGCAATGGCAGCGCCCCGATCATTGATCTGACCAGCGCGAATGATATCCTTTTTGACGGTCTGACATCGCCCAATGCGATTACGCTCAGCGCGGTCAACGGGGCTATTGGTGCAAATACGGGATCAGGCGATATCGATAGCGGCGGTGCGGTCGATCTGGCTGCCCAGTCTATCGATATTGGCGATATCACATCCGGCGGATCGGTCATTGCCGGCGCAAGCGACGGTGATGCCGCGTTCGGAACCGTCGATGCTGCTGATGACATTACCATTTCTGCCACTGGAAACCCATCGGTGGTGAACGCCATTAGCGGCGGCGACACGTCTATCACGGGTGCGGCAATCACTTTCGATAATGGCACAATCGGCGGCGATTTGTCTCTTGAGGCGACCAATGGTGATATTGACGGCAATGGCGCGGTTTCGGTGGGCGGCGCGATTGGTTTCGTGGCAACCGGCGGGGTCGGCTTTGGCAGCCTTAACGCGCGAGGCGGAGACTTCACCGTTGATGCCGGTGACGATATTGTCTTTACCGATGCGACAAGCGCGCAAGATGTCGCGATGCTGGCCGGTGGCTTCATCGATGGCGACACTATTGATGCAGGCGCATCGGCGCAGTTTGATGCTGGCGGTGCGATTACGATTGATCACGCAGAAGCAACCGATGATTTCATCGCCAATGCGGGCGGCAATTTCACCACGGGGCTGAATTCTATCATCACGGGCGGCGATATTAACATTTCCGGTGATGTGGTTGATCTGGGCAATTCCACGGCCGGCGGATTGATTGACGTTGTGGGAACTCAGATTGATTTTGCGGCGCTAATTGCGGGGCTGACAATTGATCTGGAAACGGTCTTGTTCACCGCACAGGGTGTGCCGGGCACGGGCGATAGCAACATCACCGGCGTGGATGTCACGGCAACTAATGGCGGTGTCACGCTGACGTCATTGGGTTCGATTGCCCTCAGCGGCACGGCGCAAATCAGCAATGGCGATTTCTTCGCCACGGCTGATGGCGGCATTGATTTCAATGTGACCAACCTATCGGGCACGCTCGACTTTGATGCGGACGGTTCCGTGTTCGGCTTTGGAACCGTGATGGCACAAGGCGATGTGCTGATCGATGGCTTCAGTATCTCGCTAGTATTCCCAGTGTCGGGTGACGATATTGAACTGTCCAGTTCGGGCGGCGGGGGCATTAATGCAAGCTCCCTCGACGCTGCGGGCCGCTTGGTTATCGATGCGGGAATTGGCGGCTTTAACGGAGCTACGTTGGATGCTGGCGGAGCTATCAACATCGATTCCAATGGCGACGTTGGTTTCTTTGACGCCCATGCCAGGCTCAATCTGTTGATCGACACGATCAATGGTGATGTGAGTGCAGATACGATCTCCAGCGATGCAAATGTCTTGATTGATATTGGCGGCGAATTGAGTGTCGGGGCTGTTTCGGCGGCCAAGACCGGACAAGGGAGCGTCCAGATAAATGCTGATGATGGCATCGATATGGGAACATTGTCAGGCAACGCTGCCGAACTGTTCGCGACAAACGGCGATGTGAGGGTCGATCAGGAAATCGATGTGACCAATGTTGTCGAAGCCAGCGGCCTGTCAATCTTCTTGCGGGCCACCAATGACTTGCAGGTTCGCGCTGATGCAACTGCGGGTGATGTCGATATTCTAACCGATGGTACGCTCAATGTGCGCGGCGCCAGTGCGCCGGGCAATATCGACCTGACCAGCACGGGCGGCTCAACGACGGTCAATGAGGTGTTCATTGCGGGCAGCACTTTGCCGCCGGGCACCCAAAGCCCGCAGCAAATCACCTCTAGCGGGGGTAACATAACGATTACCGGCGCAACCGATGTTGTTGTAAATGCGGATGTTACAGCGGCGAACAACCTGTCGATTGATGCAGGCGACCTGCTCGATATTCAGGCGACTGCTTCTGGCGATTCAATCAACCTCGTGGCCGATGATGTGAATATTGCCAGCACCGGTGCGCTGGGGCGCAGCGATGAAACCAGTGATATTGCAATCTCCTCTCGCGGTGACATCCAATTGGGCGGAGCGGCAGGAACATCGACCGGCTTTGAAATCGATGGTGATGAATTCAGCCGCATCTTTAGCGGCGGCGATGTATTGATATCGGCGGTTGGTTTTACAACCGGCGAAGGCAATATGACCATCGGTGATCTGACCGCAACGGTTGGAACGGGCGCAGCATCATCAACAGATGGAACGATTGGCAGCGGGGGCAGCCTGTTCCTGACGGCTGACGAATCTGTATCGGTTTTGGGCAATGCAACCGTCACCGGGGCGGGCGCGGACAATCTGTTTGCAATCGATGCCATCGGCCAGATCGTGATCGACGCCGATACGGGCAATCTTCGTGTTGAAGATGCCAATGGCGGTATCATCGGCAATATCGGGCTGACGGCGCAAAGCGTGATTGCAGCAACCACGGCTGCACAGGCAGACATCCCTAATCTGACAGTGAGCGAGCTTGATCAATTGCTCGGCCAAACGGCATCCAACGTCCGTGACGAAGGGTTTATTCAGGCGAATGATCTGTCGATTACCGTCAATGATGCGGTGCTGATCCAGAACAGCGGTGCGGGTGACGGGTTTGACGATCGCCGCGGCTTCACCGTCAATTCTATCACCATCGACAGTCTTTCAGGTTCGAGCACGGGCGGCGGCAATCCGATCACTATTGTAATCAACGGAACGGTTGCCGGTAATACCGGAATCGATGCGCTTAATCTGGTTGGGGCACCTGCCAATTTTGATGCGAACTCGACGGTCAACGGTTGTTTGCTGATCGATCCGTCCAGCTGTGTGGTTGTGACCGGCTCATCATCAGGCGATCAATCAGACGATAATCCATTGCAGGATCTGATCGACGATCAAGTGGGCCCCGATGCAAATGTCGACGGCGGTTCGCCCGACACAATGATTGTCGAATTCCGCGAAGATCCTGAGCGTCAGCCCGATCCGTTGATTGACGAGCCGGTAACCGGCGCTGGTAACGAGGATCTGTGGGTCGATGAAGAGGAATGCGGCGAAACGGATGGGGTTTGCCCAGGCGGGGCGGAGCAAGAAGCGGCCTGAACGGCGCTGACGGCTTGACCGGCGGGCACGCTCATGTGCAAGGGCTTGGCGCATGAGCAATTCCCACAATCAGGCCCCGCTGAAACTGTTCAACAGCCTGACCCGCAGCCTGGAAGTTTTTGACCCCGTTCATGCGGGCGAGGCGCGCGTTTATACCTGCGGGCCGACGGTCTATAATTACCCGCATATCGGCAATATGCGCGCCTATGTGTTCGCCGATATTCTGGGGCGCGCCTTAGATTGGCAAGGCTATAAGCTCACCCATATTATCAACATCACCGATGTCGGTCACCTGACCGATGATGCTGATGAGGGTGAGGATAAGATGGAAAAGATGGCGGCCCAAGCTCAAAAAGAAGGGCGCGCGCAGTCGATCTGGGACATCGCCAAACATTATACGCAGGCCTATTGGGCGGATATCAAAGCGCTCAATATCCGCGAGCCCGCAACTTGGTCGGTCGCGACCGATTATATCGAAGAGATGCTCGATTTTGCGAAATCGATTGCGGACAAACATTGCTACGAATGCGAAACGGGTCTTTATTTCGATACGACTACCGTTGAGGATTACGGGCGATTGGCGCGCGCTGTGACCGAGGGCGGAGAGGGCCGGATCGATACGGTCGAGGGCAAGCGCAACGCGGCAGACTTTGCGATCTGGCGCAAAACGCCTGCCGGTGAAAAACGCCAGATGGAATGGGATTCGCCTTGGGGCAAGGGTGCCCCAGGCTGGCATCTGGAATGTTCGGTGATGGGCGAAAAATTGCTTGGCTTCCCGTTTGATATTCACACGGGCGGCATCGATCACCGCGAAATTCACCACCCGAACGAGATCGCGCAAAACCAGGCTTTCTGCGGCTGCGGCGGATTGTCTGAAGCGACCAATTCGGGCGCGCGTATCTGGATGCACAACAATTTCCTCGTCGAACGCAGCGGCAAGATGTCGAAAAGTTCGGGTGAATTTCTGCGGCTGCAATTGCTGCTCGACAAAGGATTTCACCCGCTGGCCTACCGGATGATGTGCCTGCAGGCGCATTACCGCAGCGAATTGGAGTTTTCGTGGGAAGGGCTGAACGCTGCGTTGACGCGGTTGAAACGGATGGTGATGGCCGCCGAACGGCTGGCCGATGTGGAACCGGGCGATCCGTCACATCAAAAATTCGCGCCTGTATTGGCGAAATTTAGTGATGCGGTGGCGGATGATCTCAACACACCGCTTGCGTTGACGGCGCTGGAAGATGCCTTTGCGGTCAAGAAAGTCGATCCGGGCGTAAAGCGTGCTGTGATAGAATATATGGACAGGGTGCTTGGTCTGGACCTGTTCAATCTGGCGCGCACCGATCTGCGTATTCGCCCCAAGGATGCTCAAATAGCTGAAGCGGAAATCGAAGATGCCATTGCCCGCCGAAAGACGGCGCGGGCCGAAAAAGATTTCGCCGCTTCCGATGCGATCCGCGATGAAATTACCGCAAAGGGCGTTGATCTTATGGACGGTGATCCCCTCGGCTGGGAATGGAAGCTGGGCTGACCGCACGGGGTTGCAAGTCGCAATCAATCAACTAGCATTCTGCCGATGCTTGCAAAGATACCATGGCTTGCGCTTGCCTTGCTGCATATTGGCCCGGCCTATGCGCTGTTTCGCCCTGCGCCGCTGACAAGCCTTTACGGATTGCCCGCTGGCTCTGCCCAGCTGCCGTTGATGCAGCACCGTGCGGCATTGTTCCTTTGCATTGTGATTGCCGCGATCTGGGCCGCGTTTGATCCGGCCCACAGCAAAAATGGACAAGACGGCGCGATTATCCGCCGCCCTTGCTGAACAAATATCGGAGAAGCCAATGACTGTTGCTGTTCTGAGTGGACTCATCCGCCCCTTGGTGGAACCGCATTTGCCCGATTCGATAGAGGCACGCTATTTTGGCTCGGTAGAGGAACTTTACGAACTTGCGCCCGAAGCAGAGATCGGCTGGTTCGATCTCGACGATCAGAAGCGGATGGTCAAAGCTGTTGAGCGCGCCGACAAGTTGAAATGGTTCAATTCCATTTATGCCGGACTCGATTTTCTTCCGCTTGATCTGATGCATCAGCGCGGTGTTGTGATGACCAATGGTGCGGGCATTAATGCCATTGCGATTGCGGAATATGTGGTGATGGGTATGCTCAATATCGCCAAGGATTACCGCGCCGTTGTCCGCGCGCAAGACCGTAAGGAATGGCTGCCCGATTCGCCGGGTAAGTTGGAACTGGCCGGAACCAGGGCGATGTTGCTTGGCTTTGGCGCGATTGGTCAGCAGGTGAAACCGCGACTTGAGGCGTTTGGTGTAGAGGTTGTTCCCGTGCGCCGGTCTGCACGGGGCGGTGCGCTTGGCCCCGAAGAATGGCGCGGGCGCTTGGGTGAATTTGACTGGGTGATTCTGGCCGTTCCGGCCACTGCCGAAACAGACGGAATGATCGCAGAAAGCGAATTGGCCCAGATGAAAAGCAATGCCGTGCTGATCAACATCGCGCGCGGTACAGTGGTGGATCAGGATGCGCTGATCACAGCATTGCGCGAAAAGCAGATCGGCGCTGCAATGCTTGATGTGACAACGCCTGAACCCCTGCCGGCTGATAATCCGCTGTGGGAACTGGATAACACCCATGTCACAATGCATCTTTCAGGCAGGTCGCAAACATCGATGTTCCGCCGTTCAGCTGAACGTTTCATTCGCAACATCA
>JGI24723J26617_10000819_pt1 | contig 29090 bp, 27 predicted proteins | sample Cruoilmetagenom6_FD_26617 | JGI IMG/M metagenome (IMG submission 26617)
GGGGGGGGGGAATGGGGGTAAACACTTTCGGCCCAAAGCGCCACTGGTGCTCGGTGCAACAAATGACAGCTCCGAGCTGGCGTTCTCTATTGCAGCGAATGTCCGCTTTGGAGGCTAACACATTAGCTCGCGCAGCCTGAATAAACCACACTAGGCATAGGTATTTTGAATACACCATCAGCAAAATATGGCGCCGTCAACTCATCGATCTCTTGTCTAATTAGAGCCTGCACGTCCGTGTCTTGCCGAGCCAGAATGAGCGGCACACGAACACCGAATTTCATAAAGAAATCAAAAAAACTAGGACCGGGAGCATGTAGTATGTTCTCAACGATCTCGGCTTTGATGTCAGAAAAACCTGNACCTTGCATCATCTCAGTTACGCTGGTTTGATCAGACAAGAGATAAGCGTTTGGCGCGGGGTCGGCACGCGACATGTCTGCATGTCGTCCCAGTACATCGAACAGAAGCCGATAGCACTCTGAATGATCGGGACCCAGCCACTGGCTAAACACAAATCGACCATTTGGTTTAAGAACACGTCGGGCCTCTATCATCGCTTTCCTTGGGTCTGTGACATGGAACAGCACAATATTGCTGACAACTGCGTCAAATGTTTCGTCTTGGGCTGGCAAATCCTCGACGTCGGCAACAGAGAAGTTGATGTCTGGAAACAGAGATTTTGCTTGTTTGATCATGTCAACCGAGAAGTCGATGCCTTCAACTGAAGCTCCGAGCAGTTTTGCACTGGCTGCTACAAAGCCAGGTCCACATCCGGCATCCAGCACCATGGCGCCGGGGAACAGTCGGGCATGATCGAGCAATTTCGGGATAGTTTGAAGTGTTGCCCTTGCCGTTGCGTCGCCGTAAAGCTTGGCGCGTTTTGACCAACCGTCACGTTCGCCATCTCTGAACTTAGAATAATCCATTTAGCGTCTCCATTTGCGAATTGGAACACGTTCTACCGNTGGCTGGCAAATGAGAAAGGAGACATTGTACTCCGAGCCTCTAAAGGCAACAAAGTTAGCATGGTAGNCACTGGTGCATGATGCAGCGAACTTCCGCTTCACGCCCGAACTGGACTTAGCCCCACTCCACCCCCCATCACACNGCAATNCGCTCAATGAACCAGTTGGTCAGCCGGGTCCAGACTTCGTCCTTTTCCGCAGCATCCTCGACACCGTGTTCGAGATTGGGGTTGTCGTTGACCTCGATGACGAAGACGCCGGTGTCGGTTTCCTTCAGATCAACACCATAAAGCCCGTCGCCCACGGCACTGGCCGCGCGCAGGCCCGTATCTAGCACCAAGGGCGGCACTTGAGCGAGCGAGAAGGATTTGAACCCACCTTCCAGCGGTTTGCCGCCGGTATCATGCTGGACGATCTGCCAATGTTTTTTGGCCATCAGATATTGCACGGCAAACAGCGGCTTGCCGCCGAGCACGCCGATGCGCCAGTCAAAACTGGTCGGCATGAATTTTTGCGCAATCAGCACCTCGGAATCATGCAGCCAGGCACCCGCCAATGCTTTCAGTTCATCCATTGAAGCGACTTTCTTGACGCCTCGGGAAAACGAGGAATCCGGCACTTTCAGCACCATCGGAAAACCGAGTTGATCGGCTGCGCGCTGNAAATCCTCCGACCCGATCAGCATCACCGTATCGGGCACCGGAATGCCGTTCGATGCCATCAGCTCATCAAGATAGACCTTGTTTGTGCAGCGGATCATCGACACCGGATCATCAATCACCGGCATGCCTTCCTGCTGGGCGCGGCGGGCAAAACGATAGGTGTGATTGGAGATCGAGGTGGTTTCGCGGATGAACAGCGCATCGAAATTGGCAAGCCTCGGCAGATCCTTGCGGGTGATCGGCTCGACCGAGACACCCATGCGCGCGGCAATCCGCGACCAGTGTTTCAGGCTGGCAATGGTGGACGGCGGCATGGCCTCGTTGGGATCAACCAGTGTGGCGAAACTGTAGCGCGCCGGGGCGCGGGATTTCGCGTCCTTCCACTGGCGGGCGGTGTAGCGCGCCATGGCGGCAAAGAAGGTGTGGCGATCCTCATCATTGAGCTTGGAGACCGAAAGCAGCGCGACCTTGGCGATCGACACCCACTCGCCCTGCTTCAGCGTCAACTCGAGGATCGGCGCGCGAAACCAGTCAAACAACAAGCGCCCGAAACGCTCAAGNCGCGAATCCAGGCAGGTGCCGAAAAAGATACGCAACCGTTTGGGTAGAGGATCGCCCGGATGCGCACGCAGGCCCTTGTTGAGCGCGTCTTCCAACTCGGGAATGGCGTTTTCATAAAGCTTGCGTTCAGACAGATCGATGATGGTTTCCACCGATGGAATGACCCGCTGCCCGCGTGCTGCCGCCAGCAGCGAGGCGTAATAACCCCGGCTCTGATAGGTGTAGGAACGCGACAAGTTGATGATGTTGGGCCGCGCACCGCGAAACATCGCCGGNCGAGCCAGATAATCACGGGTGGCAAGCACCTTGTGCTTGGTGGCGGCATGATCAAACCCCGCCAGTGCCGTAGATAAAATGACCCAATCAGACATGGGGTGCCTTTCCCTTGATCAGTACTGCTGCGCGCAGGCCCGCGCGGCCAAATCGGGCAATCCGGTCAAACACCACATGGGGCACCGGAATATTGGCGGCATCGGCAACGGTTTCGCCAACCTCTTCCTCAACCCATGGATCGTGAACGAAGATATGACGCCCATCATCCCCATGGGCCAGTACCCAGTGGGGAACCCTCTTGCCCATCATCAGATAGCCGCTGACCAGCACAATGGCGACATGGCCCTCGGCCAACCGGGCGCACAGCCAGTCGAGTGTAAAGGCTTCGATATGCACAGGCACATTGGCAGAGGCGATGCGGGCGCGGAAATCGGTCTGGGCCAGTTCCATGACGCGTTGTTTTTCCCGGTCGCGGACGGTCTCCAGAAACAGCATCTCCTCGGTCGAACACCAGACTTCGGGTTCAAGGCCGTGCGCATGGGCGACCATCGCCAACCCGAAAGGTTCGCAACCGCCGGGGCCTGCCAGCATGAACACGGTGGTGGCCTCACGCCAGAGGCGGATTTCCCAGATCGGATCAAGAAATTCAGCCGAGCGATACCGCGCCAGCGCCATCAACAGGCAGGCCGAACCGCAGGTGAAATCAACTGATTGTTCATAAAACGGGGTCAACACAGCGGGCGCTTCATGGCCGCGCAGCAGTTTCTCGAACCTCAGCGCCGCCATGCCATCGGCATAATAGTTTTCAACCCGGCCAATGCGGCGATAGGAATTGGCCATGTAGAGCGCGATGGCAGTTTCGTTGCTTTCGCGCACTTCCAGCCTGAGCAGGATACGGTCATGCTCCATCGCAGCTTCTTCGGCGGCCGCCAGAAGCACCCTGCCATAGCCTTTGCCGACATGGCCAGGCGCAACGGCCAGCGAATAAAGCCGGGCAAGGGCTGCGCCTGCACGAAACAAGATCATCACGTAGCCGCAGATCTGGCCTTCGGCTTCGATCACGATAGTTTCCGCCGTCGGGCGGTCGATCAGCGTACGAAAGGAGCGCCGGGAAATCCGGTCACTGTCGAACACTGCCTTCTCGATCTGGTCGAGGGCATCTATGTCGGTGGTGGTGGCTTGGCGTATCCGCGATGCGGACATGGAAAATCCGAAAATAGGAGTGAAGACAGCCGTTGCCAGCTTGTCTCTCAGGCGCGCAAATCATGGCTGATTTGTGACCGGTTGTCACTCTGCCAAACACAGGGGGATGTGAGATATCCCAATGCCGGATGAAGTGGGCAAACGCGTCTGGGTTTAAGACCGCGACACACCCTTTTTTACTCTCATCCACCGATGGAGATGACTCTAGTCCAGGAAATCGCACAGATAATTTGAATGTGCCCACCCTTTGACCGGCAGGTTTTTGAGTGTTTGGCGCTGACCGGCGGTAGTATGGGTGCGGTACGCTTCTGTAACTTTAACCCAACTGCCACGCTGTTGTCTGGTATCAACCACGACAATGGAGAGCCTTTTGAGCTTTCGGGCAGAAGATGCATTCGACGAAGGTTCGGACCGGATTGTCAAATACCCGTCAGGCCCGTTTACATTGCAGACCATGGTATTGGTTAAACCGGGCGGATTCAGATTCCAACTGTTTTTCGCCAAGCCTGTCAGGTCTACTGCGCCATAAGTTGCGGTCTCTGCCCCGGCTGAACTGCCAATCAGGCAGGAGGACATTACAAACAGAAACAATGATTTTCTTGAAATAAAGTCTGCCATTTTAGATCACCCACCAATGATTGCGGTTACCGTCTCCGGATACCCCTAACTTTTAGCAGATGAGGAGTGATGTAGCAAAAATCACCCTTTAATCGCCCATGGTTTCGAGGCTGGCAAAGCCGTCGGGCGCGCCTTCCTGACCATAGGGCGTGGTCACTTCGACGAAATCATCCGGGTAAAATCCGTTGAAACGGGTTCTCAATGACAACGAGTAAGCCCCGATATGGCCGATCTCGATCCAATCGCCGGTGTCAATGGTTTCGGGAAGCCAGAACGGTCGAGAGAGGATATCGACGGAATCGCAGGTCGCACCGCAAACCCGGAAGGGCACAACTTTCTCCGGATCACCCGAACGCGATTTTCGCGCCGGATCAGGGATGAAACGTGCCGGCAATGTGATCTTGCCAGTCCAGCTATCTGACAGCGACGCCCAGATGCCGTCATTGATGTAAATCCGCCGTCCCTTGCGGAGCAAAACCCGGACGATCAGCGAGAAAGCACGAGCCACGATCACCCTTCCGGGTTCGGCGGTCAGGTGTGTATCGTGGAACTCCCACTCTTTGATATCATCCCGCAATTGGCCCATGAGCTCTTCGAGCGGCGGAATCTCGCGATGTTTTCGGGTGGGATCTTCACCGTAGGTTGCCGGAAAGCCGCCGCCGACATCCAGACCGACCAAGTCAACACCGGCGCGGTTGCGCACCCAGTCGGCTGATTTCAGCGCCGATTCATAACTGGCGATATCTTCGACCTGACTGCCGACATGGAAGCAAAGACCGACCTTGAAGCCGATCCGGGCAAGCCGTTGCACCAGCTCGACCGCGTGCCCCGGTGCGGCGCCAAATTTTTTGGACAACTCATAGGTCGCGTGACCCTTGGTCTGCAGGCGCACATAGATGGTGATCGAACCCGGATCGAGATCAAGCGCGCGCACGATCCGCAGCACCTTGGCAATCTCGTCTTCATGATCGAGTGACATCACCCGGATGCCATAGGTTTCGAGTGCCAACCGGATATCGGACTGCGCCTTGACCGGGTGCATGTAAAGCATTTCGGCGGATTTTGAAGCTTCCCGTACGGCCGCGAATTCGCCAGGCGATGCGACGTCGAATATTTTCACTCCCGCCTCGACAAGCGCGGACAGCACCATCGGCTCGCCGTTGGTTTTCACCGCATAGGCCGTATCACCGGGAAACAGTGCCATGAACCGACGCGCATCTTCTTTCAGGATATCCGGTCGAAAACAGTACAGCGGATGATCCGGCCTGAGTTCCAGCGCGGCTTCCGTTCCTGTTTTGAATTGACGCATTATTGACCCCTGCTTGAACACCGAAAGTGTGAACGGTCTTAAACTGGTATCACCTCGCCATACTCATCGGCAGCCGGCAAATCAGGACCTGTCAGAGAGACCTAACACGGCGGCAAGCCTCGCGGGACCCAAATATTTGCCTACGCGCCCAAGAAATATATAAATCGCGAATGCCCATCACAAGAATTTTGATGGTTGGTCCACCCTGATCGACAAGCCTGTGTGATCTCACTAGCATAGCACTTCAGCGCTGCTTGCATTGCTGCGCGCCAATGCGCCCGGGACCAATCAACCGAATTGGAAGGGGCAATGAGCACAGTCAATCTGCTCGCATTCGCCCTTGTTTCGCTGGCCATGGTACTGGCCCCCGGCCCCAACATGATTTACGTCATTTCGCGCTCGATTTCCCAGGGCCGTAGTGCAGGTTTGATTTCTGTTGGCGGCGTGGCGCTGGGATTCTTGCTCTACATGTTCGCGGCCGCCTTCGGACTGACAGCCTTGTTGTTCGCGGTGCCCTTTGCCTATGGTGTGATCCGGATAGCAGGTGTAGCCTATTTGCTGTGGCTTGCTTGGGCCACGGTCCGCCCGGGCGCGGCCTCGCTTTTCCATATTAGTGAAATGCGACCTGATAGCCCATAACGGCTCTTCCTGATGGGATTCCTGACCAATCTGCTCAACCCAAAAATTGCGCTGCTTTACCTTTCGTTGCTGCCGCAATTCATAGATCCGACCGCTGGTGACGTGCTGCTCCAATCCCTTGGTTTCGGCATGATGCAAATTGCGATATCAATTTCAGTCAACGCCTTGATTGCACTCGGCGCAGGAACCATTGCAGCGTTCCTTTTCCACCGGCCGGGTTGGGCCGGGTTTCAGCGCTACGTCATGGGTATAGCACTGGGTGCCCTGGCAGTGCGAATGGCGACCGAAGCCAGACGATAGCTTCAAGAGACAATCTCAGAGCGTAAATCGGGTGGTGATTTAGTCTGTGATCTGACACTTGAAGAAAAAATGTAGCCAATCCGGCCTCCCGCCGACGCCGCAAGAAACACCCCACAGCGCAAGGAAACACCAATGTCTGCCACCCCTCCCAAGTCGCGTTCGATGGACCTCACCACCTGGGGTTGGCTGATCCTGCTTGGCCTGATTTGGGGTGGATCGTTCTTTTTCGCCCGTGTGGCAGTGGCCCACGTCCCGCCGCTGACGCTGGTGTTTTTCCGGGTGTTTCTGGCTGCCATCGCGCTGCATCTCGCCTTTGGGCGAATGCCCGGTTTTTACGCCGATCTCAAAGCGCGCGCCGGGGACCTGATCGTGCTTGGCATCTTGAACAACGCCATCCCTTTCAGCCTTATTTTCGCAGGCCAAACCGAAATCGGNGCGGGCCTGGCTTCTATCCTCAATGCCACCACTCCGCTNTGGACGGTGATCATCGCCCACATGCTGACCGCCGACGAAAAAATCATCCCGGCAAAACTGGCTGGGTGCGCGCTGGGTCTGGCGGGCACGGTATTGTTGATAGGACCGGCAGCGTTTGAGCAAACCGACCGCCCGGTCTGGGCCATGCTGGCTGTGGTTGGCGCTGCAATTTCCTATGGCTTTGCAGTCATCTGGGCCAAACGTTTCAAGGAGCAATCGCCCAAGCTGACTGCAACCGGCCAACTGACTGCCTCAAGCATCATCATGTTGCCATTGGCGCTGTTTTGGGACCAACCATGGCAATTGCCCGTTCCGCCGCTGGATGCCATTGCCGCAATCCTGGCGCTGGCGCTTTTGGCCACTGCCTTCGCCTATATCCTCTATTTTCGCATTCTTGCTCGCGCAGGCGCCACCAATGCATCCCTCGTCACCCTGTTGGTCCCGCCGTCCGCGATACTGCTGGGCATGGTTTTTCTTGGCGAGAAACTGTCGATAACCGAATTTGGCGGGCTGATGCTGATTGCGCTCGGGCTGCTGACCATCGACAATCGTTTGAAAATTGGCCGCCACAAACCGGCCTGAGATGGGGATGAACTTGATGACGGCTACCCAGATGATGTCATTGGCTGCATTGGTGGCTGCACGTGAAGATGGCAAGGCCAAGCCTGACCTCATGGTGGCGTTGGCTGGCGACGCTATCGCCAAGCGTGACGGGACCATTCACGCTTTCACTCATGTGAATGGTGCACCAGTGGTGACCAGCGGCAAAGCCCTGTCCGGCATTGCTGTCGGGGTCAAGGACATATTTGATACCCATGACATGCCGACCGAATATGGCTCGGCAATCTATACCGGGCACCAACCGAAAACCGATGCTGCCGTTGTGGCGCTCGCCCGGCGTCGCGGCGCCACCATCATCGGCAAGACCGTGACAACCGAATTTGCCTTTTTTGAACCCGGAGCCACGGTCAATCCGCACAACCCCGATCATACACCCGGCGGGTCGTCATCGGGGTCAGCCGCAGCTGTGGCCGCAGGCATGGTGCCCGCAGCCATTGGCAGCCAGACCGGTGGCTCGGTTATCCGGCCTGCCGCATTTTGCGGAGTAGCAGGATACAAACCAAGCTTCCGGCTGATCCCCTCGACCGGCATGAAGCATTTCGCACCCTCACTCGACACGGTTGGCCTGTTTGCTGCCGATATTGGCGACGTCGCACTGTTTGCCCAATTGCTGACCGGACGCGCACTCAACCCCGAGCCAGTTGAACCCTCCGCCACCCGCATCGGCATCTATTTTTGCTCAGAGCTGGAGAGTGCCGACGATGACATGCAGCGCGCGCTTGAGCTGGCAGCCGAAATGACAGTGGAGGCAGGCTTCGAAGTAACCGCAATCAAGGAACCCAAATACAATGCGCAAGCCCGTGTCGCTCATTCGCAGGTTCAAAACTTCGAAGCCGGTCAAAGCTGTGGGTCAGATCTCGCTCTATTCGCGCCACAAATGAGCGAGCGGTTGCGAAACCTCTTGATTGAGGGCCAAGCAATACCGCCATCGCTTTATGATGATGCCCGGCGGGCGGTAAAACGGGCGCGCGGTGCCACTGGTGCCCTTTTCAAGGATGTCGATGTGCTTTTGACACCTTCGGCACCCGGGTCAGCGCCCAGAGGTTTGGCTTCCACCGGCGATCCACGCTTCAACAAACTCTGGACCTTGATGGGAACTCCGACGGTCAATATTCCGGCCTTTCGGGCAGAAAATGGNCTGCCGCTTGGCATTCAGGCGGTCGCACGCTTTGGTCAGGATTTGCAGCTCNTGTCAGTTGCACGGCGTCTTGAGCAGGTTTTCAACAATTGAAAACTGCTAAATTCGAGAGGTTGAATTCTCCTTTCCAAATTGCGATCTGGCGAGTTGTTCTAATTCCTAACAAATAATTAACAGGGCCTTTCTGTCTTCTTTTTCAATCAGTTAGAACATCGAAAAGGCAAGAAATAGCCGGATTTAGCTGCATCGCAGCATATTTTTTTCTTTCACGCCGCTCCATACACCCGTAATATGCAGCTTCCAACGCAGGAGGTTCGCGATGGGATTTACCCAATCAGTTAATGCCTTTGTGATCTGTGCAGCGTTCGTTTTTGTCGGGGCAATGCTTTTCATCTAGAGGCGCATCTCGCGCAAAGACGAAATTACGCACTACCCGTAAAGTGAAAAATTCAGAAGGCAGGTGAACCTGGTTCACCTGCCTTTTTCNATTCAAGNGATTTGGTCAGTTTGCCAAGACACCTCTGGTCAGGCAGCAGCATCCACGCCACCATCGCCGTTCCCGTTGGCATTGGCCTTGCTGCGCAGTCCGAGCAGATGGCAGATCGCATACACCAGCTTGGCCCGGTTCATGGTGTAGAAATGGAAATCATCCACCCCGCGCTCAACAAGGTCATGCACCTGCTCAGCCGCCAATGCCGTGGCCACCAGCGCATGGGTTTCCGGATCGTTTTCCAGACCCTCAAAGCGATGAGCCACACGCGCAGGCACTGATGCACCACAGCGACCAGCAAAATTGGCCACCTGCTTGAAATTATGGATAGGCAGAATACCCGGTACAATCGGAACAAAAATGCCCGCTTTGCGCACCCGCTCGACATAGCGTTCATAATGCTCATTATCGAAGAAAAGCTGGGTGATGGCCCGTGTTGCACCAGCATCGACCTTGCGCTTGAGCATGTCGATATCCATCGCAAAATCCGGGCTTTCGGGATGCTTTTCCGGATAGGCTGATACCGAGACTTCAAAGTTATCAATCTCCTTGAGACCGGCTACCAGTTCGGCCGCATTCGCGTAGCCATCTCTATGGGGCACATAGTCGGTGCCGATTCCCGTTGAAGGGTCGCCCCGCAGGGCGACAAAGTGTTTCACACCAGCACTGGCAAATTCCCGGGTGACCTCATCAACATCGCTGCGTGTCGCATCCACACAGGTCAGGTGTGCGGCGGGTGCCAGCGAGGTTTCCTTGAGAATGCGCGCAACGGTGTTCAGCGTAGGCTGTTTGGTTGAACCGCCAGCACCATAAGTGACCGAGACAAAATCCGGATCAAAGGGGGCCAACCGGGTGATGCTTTCCCAAAGTTGGCTTTCCATATTGCCATTCTTCGGCGGGAAAAACTCGAAGGATACCTTGATCCGGTTGGCAGCAAGTGGAGAAGCGGAGCGGGAAGACATCTCAAATGGTTCCTGTCGAAAGGGTTTCGGAATTTGCAATCAGCAGACGCGGGTCTCGCGCCAGCCAAAGTGTTACAGTCAATGCATCGGTTTCGGAGTTGGTCGATGGCAGATCAACGATCTGTTCCACCGCAAGCCCTGCCTGGGTCAACCATTCACCAACGGTTTCATGGGCAAAGCCCAATCGCGCATGGGCATGGACGGACCGCAGGTCTTCATGGGTATGAGGCGCGAAATCGACAACCAGCAAACGGCCACCTGGTGCCAGCATGCGTGCAGCCTCGATGATAGCTGGTGCCGGATCATGCAGGAAGTGCAGCACCTGATGAATGGTGACAACATCAAACCCTTCGCGCTCAAGCGGCAAATTGAAGATGTCGCCCTGCCGGACCGACGCATGAAGAATGCCAGCCTCATCAAGCTGGGCACGAGCGATCGACAACATGTCGCGGCTGGCATCAACGCCAATTCCGCGGCGGTAAAGGTCTGAAAGCAACTCCAGCACGCGCCCGGTGCCGGTGCCAAGATCGAGCAACGCATTGAATGGATTGCTGCCCAGCAGGCGCAGAATTTCGGCTTCCACCTGCGCTTCCGGAACGTGCATTTTCCGCAACTCGCTCCAGTCTTCCGCATTGGCCGAGAAATAGGCTTGCGCCCGGTCTGCACGCGATTGCTTGATGGCTTTCAAACGTTCGCCATCGCGTTCAAGAACCGCATCATTGCGTGATGTCGCACCGAGCACGGTTTGAATGAGCTTTTCACGCAAGCCCTCACCGATCAGGCGAAAATAAGCCCAGGCACCTTCCTGATATCGTTCAACCAGACCCGCCTCACCCAACAACTTGAGATGGCGGGATATGCGCGGCTGTGACTGACCAAGTATCTCGGTCATTTCTGAAACCGTCAGATCACCTGCCGCCAACAAAGCAATCAGTCTGAGGCGCGTCGGCTCTCCGGCGGCTTTGAGCACCTCCACGCTTTCTTCCAGACTGAGTGGTGATTGTGACAGCATTGTATCCTCAAAAATGATATAAACATATCTTTATGTCATTGATGAAGCCGGTGCAAGTGCGATGTCGCCCAGAGCACATCTTTTGTCGCACGGCTCCGTATGGACCCCATGCAAATTGGCGGAAAATTGAAAATAGCAAAAAATCTAAGGTTGATAAATCCACTGGTCGGGGATTTGCACGCTGATGGCTTCACCGCTTTCGATGATGCCGGGCTTCTCCACCCGCACCACAAGCCCACGCCGTTTGCGCGCAAATTTGGGGAAAGCCAAAGACAAATCGGTCTGATCGCGGTCGGGATAATGCGATGCGATGGACGCGCCCGAAAACTTGCAGGGCACATTGGCNCCATCGACACGCAAGGTTACGCCGCCCTCGAAAAACAATTGGGAACGCGGCGGCAAAAGCGATAACAGCCGCAANCCGTCGATAACGATATTGGCGCCGATCCATTCAGGTTCAATGCGGTCAATGCCCATCCGATTGGCGATAAACGCCAACTCGTCCTCGGCCACCAATGTAAGCTGCCGTTCATTGCACATCACCGTGCCGCGCTCATACCACGGCTCTCGCGAGCCGGATTTGCGGCTGTGGCCAAAGTGATAATCACCAACGATACCCGCGATCTCGAGCTCAAGGCGGGCCGTTTCCTCGGTCTGCATCTCGCCATTGCGCGCAGCCAGGAGCTTTGCAGCGCGGGCCTTGACCCGGCGACCGGTGATGATTTCGGGATGCTGCATTTCCAGTTCAGGAAACAGCGTACTGGAATTTTGGGGCATGGCGGGCTCCGGCGCGAAATTTCTATATTTCGCAACCTATAGAATGATCCTGCTCACTATACCAGCCACAGGTTTAGTATTTTGAAAGAACACGGATTTGGCGAAACTTAACTGCCTGTTAACCATAAAGAGCTTACAATTGTTCATGTTTTGTTCTACTGTTGTGATATCGACAGTCAGATCGAGAGGTAGCAACATGAATGCTGAGCCACGCGATACCGCGTCTGATTTGTTGAAGCGCACCAAGGGGCAGGTTTTTCAAACGATCATGGCTGACCCGCCATGGCGGTTTGCCAATCGTTCTGGAAAAATAGCTCCAGAGCACCGACGGCTCACTAGATATGAAACAATGGCTACTAATGAAATCTGCGACCTGCCAGTTAGCGCTATCGCCGACAACCCAGCACATCTCTATCTTTGGGTGCCAAATGCGCTGTTACCTGACGGGTTGCGAGTTATGCAAGCCTGGGGATTTGAATACAAATCAAATATCGTTTGGCACAAAATTCGAAAGGACGGTGGTTCAGACGGGCGAGGCGTCGGATTCTACTTCCGAAATGTAACAGAAATTCTCCTTTTCGGGATCAAAGGGAAAAAAGCGAGAACGCTGTCTCCGGCCCGCAGCCAAGTCAATATGATCCAAACAAGAAAGCGCGAACACTCCCGTAAACCGGACGAACAATATGAATTGATCGAAGAATGTTCGCCTGGCCCGTACTTAGAACTGTTTGCTCGCGGATTACGTCCGGGATGGAGTGCTTGGGGGCATCAGGCAGATGAAAGCTATAAGCCGACTTGGAATACCTACAGCCACTGCTCAAATGAAACACTCCGAAATGGCCCCCATAATGAATTCTAATACAGAGTCGACATCGGGTCCACGACAGACCAAGTATTGATTCAATTGCGAATATCATTCGAAAATTACAATCTAAAGACATTTTTTCCTTGCAATATTGGAAAATTGAATCTTAACATCTCAATTTGAATAGTAATCAAATTATTTGTCAGTGTTCACGACTAGGGAATTCTTGTGAAAGAAATATTTTCGCAGTGTGCAGTAATTCTCAAAGGACACACCCGAGATGTGCTTGAAGAATTTTTATATTTGGCACTATTTGGTTTAATGCCCGTTTGGCTTGGTGGCGTTATTCATTTTATATCAGGTAAAAACTTAACAACCCATCTAAATAGCTACTTATACGGTGGTGAAGCGTTATTAATATCTACTGCGTTTGTGGGGCCACTGATATATTTGATATTAAAGGAATACGGGAAAACTACGGATGGATTTAGTAAACCATTTCCTGGCAGAAACATTTTTGTAATTACAATTATATCTATATGCCTCGTATCGGCAGCAATTCTGACAGTCAAATCTGTAAATAATATAAACTATTTTTCAAAAAATATTTTGTGGTATACATCAGCATTACTGTCTACGCTTTCCCTAATAATTTGGTTGTTTACTACATTAGTAAAGAACGCTCTGGACTACGCCGCGCCCGCAATTATGCGAGAGAACACAGAAAAATTTGTCGAAAACTGGCAAAACTCATGAGCCAAAGTCTTTTAGATCTCGTCGATCAAAATGTAATTACGCGGGAATTTCCTGCTGTTTGCGTAAGACAGCCGATAGGAGACATCTACGTTGCAACAATAGATTTTGAGAACATACAAAGGATGACCCATTTTGATGTACGGCGGCGTATTGAGGAAGAAAGAGATATCGAGAGATATCTAGGCATACAAAGGCCGCTAAATCAGCGGAGGGTCGAAGAACTCAACGATTATGTAAATTATAAAGACGCAAGTTTTCCTTCCTCAATCGTAATTGCAGCACCAAGCGACTACGCTTGGTTTGACACGAAGAAGAACAAAATCATCCTCTCTAATACTAGAAAAGGCGACGATAGCCCGAGCATAATTTTTTCGAATCTATGCCGGGTCATTGATGGGCAACATAGGATTGCTGGACTCTCAAAATTTCGCGGGGAAAATTTTGACCTAATTGCTTCGATATTCATTGGTAGCGATATATCGGATCAAGCCTATGTATTTGCAACAATTAACCTTGAGCAAACAAAAGTAAACAGAAGTCTCGCTGTAGATTTGTTTGAACTCGCTAAAACAAGAAGTCCGTACAAAACATGTCATAACATTGCTGTAGCCTTTGATCGGAGCAAAGAAAATCCGTTTTTTGAAAAAATAAAAAGACTTGGAATATCAACTGAAGGAAGATATGGGACCGAAACAATAACACAAGCCACATTTGTTGACGGTTTATTGCAATATATTTCGAAGGATCCCAAATTAGACCGTGATTTATTACTGAGGAATAAGAAAATAGATTATATATACGGTGAAGTACTAGACAAATATGTGTTTAGAAACTTATTTATTGATAAAGAAGACATAAAAATTGGAAAAATATATGAGCAATATTTTCTTGCAGTACAACAGAAATGGCCAAAAGCATGGAATAATTCGGGAACAGGAATTATACTCCCTCGCACGAACGGCTACAGAGCCTTGTCTTCTGTTTTCGGTAAAACGTACCGAAAAATCACAGCTCCGGGCAATTATGCACCGGCTTCTGCATTTTTACGTTACTTTGATAAGGTAGAAGTTGATTGGAATTATTTCCACACCGACAATTTTAAGCCCGGCTCAAGCGGTGAAAGTGAACTTCGCCGCCTTTTCACTAGTAAAATGGATCTGTAGTAGAATACTGCAATGCTCCCCCTACCTGGTCAGCCGTTTATAGGTCACCCGTTTTGGATTGACTGATTCCGGACCCAAACGGCGGATTTTGTCCGCTTCATAGTCTTCAAAGTTGCCTTCAAACCATTCCACATGGCTGTCGCCTTCAAAGGCCAGAATATGGGTAGCCAGACGGTCAAGAAACATGCGGTCATGGGAAATGACCACGGCACAACCGGCGAAGTTTTCAAGCGCTTCTTCAAGGGCTGCCAGCGTTTCGGTATCAAGATCGTTGGTCGGTTCATCGAGCAACAGCACATTGCCCCGCTCTTTCAGGAGTTTGGCCAGATGCACACGGTTGCGCTGACCGCCCGAAAGCGTGCCGACCTTTTGCTGCTGGTCGCCGCCCTTGAAGTTGAACGAGCTGCAATAGGCGCGTGAATTGAGCTCATGCTTGCCCAACTTGATAACGTCATTGCCGCCTGAAATTTCTTCCCAGACATTCTTGTTGCCATCGAGTGTATCGCGGCTCTGATCGACGTAGGAAAGATCAACAGATTCGCCAATTGTGATCGTGCCGGAATCAGGCTGCTCCTGCCCGGTAATCATGCGGAACAGCGTGGTTTTACCCGCACCATTGGGACCGATGATGCCGACAATACCACCAGGTGGCAGTTTGAATGTCAGGTTTTCGATCAGCATCCGGTCGCCGTAACCCTTGGTCAGGCCATCGGCTTCAATGACGGTNTTGCCGAGCCGCTCGCCAACCGGAATGATGATCTGGGCGTCGCCCGGACGCCGGTCTTCGGCGCTGCGAACCAATTCATCATAGGCTTTGACGCGGGCTTTCGACTTTGCCTGCCTGGCCTTTGGCGATGAGGCAATCCATTCGCTTTCGCGGCTGATTGCCTTCTGTCGGGCCGCGTCTTCACGCCCTTCCTGCGCCATCCGCTTGGCCTTGGCTTGCAGATAGGCGGTGTAGTTGCCTTCGTAAGGAATGCCGCGCCCACGGTCGAGCTCAAGAATCCAGCCAGTGACGTTGTCGAGGAAGTAGCGATCATGGGTAATCATCAGCACGGAACCGGGGTATTCCCGAAGGTGTTTTTCAAGCCATGCAATGGTTTCAGCGTCAAGATGGTTTGTCGGCTCATCAAGCAGCAGAATGTCGGGCTGGCGCAAGAGCAGCTGGCACAATGCGACACGGCGCAACTCACCACCTGAAAGTTTTTCAACGGATGCATCACCGGGCGGGCAGCGCAGGGCTTCCATCGCCATTTCAACCTGGCTTTCCAGATCCCACAGATTCTGGGAATCGATGATATCCTGCAAGCGCGCGCCCTCATCGGCGGTCTCGTCAGAATAATTCATCATCACTTCATTGTAGCGCTCAAGTATGGCGGTCTTGTCAGCCACACCTTCCATGACGTTTTCAAACACCGTCTTGGACTCGTCGAGCTTGGGTTCCTGGGGCAAGTAACCGCATGTCGCCCCCTCAGCCATCCANGCCTCACCGGTAAACTCGGTATCAAGTCCNGCCATGATGCGAAGAACAGTTGATTTACCCGCCCCATTGGGGCCCAAAATGCCGATCTTGGCGTCCGGGTAGAAGGACAGATGCACGTTTTCGAGCACCTTCTTGGTTCCGTAGGACTTGCTCAGACCGGACATGTGATAGATAAACTGGCGTGCCATAAGGGCGCGTTCTCCGTNATGTATGTAAGGAAATCTGCGGGACATTTAGGCGATTTGGCCGCCNGACGCAATGGCAGCGCATCAGCACACCGTTTTGTCCGATTCCGCGACGGAACTACTCTTCCGTCTGCTGAACTTCCACCTGCCTGATCCGCCAGGCTTGACCAACCAATTCGGTTTCATCCACATGATTTGTCAATTCCGCATAACGCGGATGATCGGCAAGCTGTGCAGCAGGCAAGGGTTCCAGCCGCCACCGCGTGGCAACAAAGCTGCCAGACTGGGCCTGAGCCAGCAATTGGCCAAGAAATTTCTGGTCGAAGACAATCGCGCCTTCCAGATCGATCGACAGCAGCAAGGCGCCCTCAAAGTCGTTCTTGAAAAGGATGGCATCGCGGAAAATCGCCCCGGCCAGTGATGCCTTGGCAAAATTGCTTTCAGCAATCGCCGCGCCGGTGAAATCGGCAACCGCGGAATGCACCCCATGGAACACCCCTTTGTGCAGCACCGCGTTATTGAAACTTGTCCCGACCATCGATGTCGGCCAAAAATCCTCTTCTTCGGGATCAAAAGGCGGCTCGACTTCTGCTGCCGGCAATGTCGAGAAGTCAGTTTCCCGGATAACCGTATTGTCAAACTGGGCATGATCGAGTTGAGCACCCCGGAAAGAAGACTGCACAATCCGGGTCCAGGAAAAATCCGAAAATGCCAGCAGCGCATGTTTCAATGACATGCCCAGGAGCGCGTTGCGCCTGTATTCGGCAAATGAAAAATCCGCACCTATGAAGCTGAGTTGTTCAGTTTGCAGAACCCCATTGCCAAACAGCATCGAGAGCATGTCGCCGCGCTCGGGACTGACAGCGCGCGCAACAAGTTTTCCTTTTGGCGCGTCTGGGGAATTAAGCTTGGACGGGTCGGAGACAATATCCGGCCGCCGCGCCAGAGCTGTCCGGTACATGCTGTCAGGATCGCGGGGATTGGCATCGACCTGAGCGAGATAGCGGTATGGCCGCGCCACGATTGTTGCCGCCACGATACGCGAACGGGTTGAACTGCTCAGATCGTCGAGATCAAAATCCTCAATATCATTCCCGGCCTCGAGAAATATCTGCCTTTCCGAACCAATGAGCGACCCGATCTCAACAACTTCCGGCCCGATCTGGGCACTGCGATTGGCCTCGGCAAGCTGAATATCCGTATCGATCAGTGCATTTTGCTGGTCGATCCGCTGGTTCTGTTCAAGCAGAAGGCTCGATTGGTTGCGCAGCAATTTGTTTTGCTCGAAGAGCAGCGCGGTTCCGGCCAATGCTGCAATGGCGGCGACGAGCGCCGAGATGGAAGCGACCAGCCAACGCCGGGTGGTGATCCAAGCATATCGTGAGAGTGCCAGTTCGGCGAAATGACGCGCGGCTTGGGTGGCTTCGGGAACGCGTTTTTCGGCTGCATGGCGAGCAACATCGGCCAGTGGTCCGGCAAACTTTGAAATTTCAATTTCGGATCGTTGAAACAGGATTCTCCAAATCGGCTCGCGAAAAACGAACACCAACGTCATCAAGACTGTGGCAAACAACAGCGCCCCAAGCACTATGGACAACACTGCGGTACCGTAGTCAGTAAGAAATGACGGCATGAACAACGCTGCTGGCACACCACAGGCGATGCCCAGCGAGAACAACATGAAACTTATTCCGGCACGATAGCCAGGTCGCCGTTCATCAGCAGGGTTTTCTGGTCCGCCATGGCCGATCACGGCTGAAACCACTTCAGGATCGTCATCACTCACGCGCAGCCCTCACCCAACAAAGCTCGTTGATACCCCTGTGACCAAAGCTAACCGCTCCACCTGCGGTTGGAAAGACTATGCGTCGGCCCAATGCCGAAAGAGTATCGCAAACCGTCGCAAACTTTTCAGCACCCCTGCTTGACGACATCCGCGGCTTTCGTTCAACTGCGCTGATGGGAGATACCAACTTTTTGCCGATTACTCTGGAGAGTTCCACCCGCGCCCAATTGGCCGTGCGCCATCGCGCCGCTGTTGGCAAGGCGCGTGGTGTCATCCAGATCAATCACGGGCTGGCAGAGCACGCCGCCCGCTATGAGCGCTTTGCCGACTTCCTCGCCGCCCGCGGGTATCATGTCTATGTGCATGATCATCGCGGCCATGGATTGACCAAAGCGCCAAACGCACCACTGGGCCAGTTCGCCAAGGAAAATGGCGTCGAGAAAGTGATTGAGGATGTTGCTGCCATCCATCGCAGCATTGCAGTTGATCACCCCGGTCTGCCGGTAATCTGTTTTGGCCATTCGATGGGCGGATTGATTGCCCTGAATTTCGCCGAGGCCCATCCCGAGGGGTTAGCGGGGCTCGCAGTCTGGAATGCCAATTTCAATGGTGGGCCGCTGGGCCATGTTGCCAAGGTCATTCTCGCCATCGAGGCGATGTTTCTGGGTTCCGATGTCCCGAGCCGGGTGCTGCCCAAACTGACTTTTCAGGCTTGGGGCGAAGCGGTGCCAAACCACCGAACCATGTTTGACTGGCTTAGTCGCGACGAAGCAGAAGTACAGGCCTATATCGATGATCCACTGTGCGGATGGGATGCGACAGTGAGCCTGTGGCAAGATACATTTGAGCTGATTTACGGCGGCCCAAAAGGCCTTTCCAAATTGCCCCGCGACCTCGCGGTTCAACTTGTTGGCGGCCAAAACGACCCGGCGACTGACGGCGGCAAGGCTGTCACATGGCTCGCAGACCGGATGAAACGCGCCGGATTTAGTGCCACTGAACTGACGATTTTGCCGGAAACAAGGCACGAAAGTTTAAATGAAATCAACCGCTTAGATGCCATGCTTCCGTTCGCCGAATGGGCTGATCGCATCACCGGACAGACTGACGGCATTCAAAAATAAAATTGCCCGCGCCCTTGTTTTTGACACGATTTTAGAGCATTTATCGTCTATCGATATTTGGCCGAACGACTATGGTCCGCGTTTTCCACGCATTCTGACGTCTTTTCTACCCTGATTTCGACACCACCGTTCAAAGTTGCATTTGCAGCATAGAACATACGCCAGCAATGCAGTTTAAAGGAATTACGCAATGGCTACCGGTACAGTTAAATGGTTTAATGGCACTAAAGGTTATGGCTTCATTCAGCCAGACGATGGCGGCAATGACGTTTTCGTTCATATCTCGGCTGTTGAGCGTGCAGGCCTGAATGGCTTGAACGACGGCCAGAAGATCAACTACGAAATCGTGCAGGACAAGCGTTCAGGCAAGTCCTCTGCTGACAACCTCAGCGCAGCTTGATTTAAGTAACTCGCGCCGCTGTTTGCGGCCCGCACGCGCGCCTGTCGAGTCACGGATGTACTGACAGGCAGGCTTGAGCGATGCGGTACGCTTGTGGCGCAGACTGGAAGGCGGGGTTTATCCCCCGCCTTTTTGGTTTTTCAGCCCCGGATATCTTTCCCCACAAAGCTCATCCTCNGGCAGACAATCCATCGCACTGCCTTGTGCTGACTTCCTGCCTGCCGGCCAGTCCGGCTCCATGAGTTGAGCCTGCTCCNAGCTAATATTCATCCTTGCCAGCCCCTTTGACGCTGGTGTAGCCAATTGACTTATCCGTTGAATGCCCGATTTGTATAAACGGGCCGCTGCTTGGACAAAGGATTGGCATTATGGAAATGCTCACCGAAGTTTTCTCGATTGAACATCTGACNACATTCCTGGTGCTNACCGCGCTGGAAACTGTGCTCGGATTTGACAACCTTCTCTACATCTCGATTGAAGCCAAACGCGTAGGCCCNGAACGCGAGGCCTGGGTACGCCGCTGGGGCATTATCTTGGCTATCGTTTTGCGCATTGTCCTGCTTTTCGTGGTCTTGCAATTGATCGAGCTATTCCAGGAGCCGATGTTTCACATCAATTGGGGAAGTGTGGTTTCGGGTGCGGTCTCAGGTCATTCGCTGATCGTTCTCGCCGGTGGTGTGTTCCTGATTTATACCGCTCTCAAGGAAATCACCCACATGATGAACCTTGAGGAACATGAATCTGCCCAAGGCCGCGAAGCCACTCGCTCGGTCACGAAGGCCCTGTTCTGGATCGTGGCGATGAACCTTGTCTTCTCCTTTGACACCGTGCTGTCAGCCGTTGCACTGACAAAGAATTTCATTGTCATGACTTCCGCCATTGTCGTATCGGGCGTATTGATGGTGATGATGGCAGATACAGTGGCCAACTTTCTCAAGAAAAATCGGATGTACGAGGTCGTTGGCCTGTTTGTCCTTTTACTGGTTGGCATCATGCTGATGAGCGAAGGTGGCCATATCGCCCATCTGGCATTCTTCGGTTTCGATGTCATGGCAATGTCGAAGGCGACCTTCTATTTTGTTCTGGTAACAATGGTGCTTATCGAGATCGTTCAAGGACGCTACCAGCGCAAGCTGATGCAGGAAAAAGAAGCGCTTGCAGCAGAAAAACTGCAGAAGGCTCAACTCCATGGCTGATGCCCCACTCACCGGTGTGCGCGTCATTGAACTGGCGCGCATACTGGCTGGTCCTTGGGCCGGGCAATTGCTGGCCGATCTTGGTGCTGACGTCATCAAAATCGAAAAGCCAGGTGCCGGTGACGATACCCGTCAATGGGGGCCACCTTTTGTAACTGACGCGAATGGTGAAGACCTGTCTGCCGCCTATTACCATTCCACAAATCGCGGCAAACGCTCGGTTGCCATAGATATTGCGTCCCCTGAGGGTGCCGAGACTGCCCGCAAATTAGTCGCCGGGGCCGACGTCGTTATCGAGAATTTCAAGGTTGGTGGGCTGAAGAAATACGGGCTGGATTACGAAAGCGTCAAGGCCAGCAATCCAAAGCTGATCTATTGCTCAATAACCGGTTTTGGCCAGACCGGGCCATACGCGCCGCGTGCAGGTTATGATTTCATCATTCAGGCCATGGCCGGCATGATGTCGATTACCGGAGAACCGGGACGCGAGCCGCAAAAAGCGGGTGTGGCAATCTCCGATATTTTTACCGGGCTTTATTCAGTGATCGCCATTCAGGCAGCCCTCCGCCATGCGGAAAAAACCGGCGATGGCCAGTCTATCGATATGTCGCTGCTTGACACGCAGGCAGGTATTTTGGGCAACCAGAACCTCAACTANCTGGTCTCAGGCGTGCCACCGAAACAGATGGGCAATGCCCATATGAACATNGCCCCCTATGAGGTTTTCCCGGTCGCTGATGGCCACATCATCATTGCTGTTGGCAATGACGGGCAATTCCAGCGCCTTTGCCATATCCTTAAGGCCGATGAACTGCCAAAAGACCCTGACTTCGCCACCAATCCAGCTCGTGTGCGCCACCGGGACAGGCTTCGCCCGACTTTGATCGGCTATCTTGCGGAATGGAAAAAGTCTGACTTCCTGCACGCCTGTGATGGGCATGCGGTGCCTGCCGGTCCAATCAACAACATCGCTGAAATGTTTGACGACCCGCAGATACAGGCTCGCGGACTCAGAATGGATATCGACGACCAGGCAGGAAACGCGATCCCCGGCGTGCGTTCCCCGATTTTGCTGCCCGCTTCACCGCTGGTCTATGACCGGCCAAGCCCGCGACTTGGCGAACATACCGATGAAGTTCTCGCCGAACTGGCGGATTCCGACAAGACCCATTCCGGCACACAGGAACCTTGAGCATGAGCACATCCGCAAAGACCGGGGGGCAATTGGTCGTTGACAGTCTGGCGGCCAATGGCGTCAGCAACATCTTCTGTGTCCCGGGCGAAAGCTATCTGGCTGTTCTTGATGCACTTCATGATTCAGGTATTCAGTCGATCGTCTGCCGTCAGGAGGGTGGAGCTGCAATGATGGCGGACGCCTGGGGCAAGCTGACCGGTGAACCCGGCATCTGCTTTGTAACCCGCGCACCCGGCGCCACCAATGCATCAGCAGGCCTGCATATTGCCCGTCAGGATTCGACCCCGATGATCCTGTTTATCGGTCAGGTCCAACGCGATGCGCGCGAACGCGAAGCTTTTCAGGAAGTCGAGTATCGTCGCGCCTTTACCGAATTTGCCAAATGGGTTGGCGAGATAGATGATCCGGCCAGAATTCCGGAATTCATCACCCGCGCCTTTGCAGTAGCCACCTCCGGCAGACCCGGCCCGGTGGTGCTGACGCTGCCCGAAGACGTATTGCGCGAAATCGTTGAAAAACCGGTTCTACCAAAGCCCTTCACGCCCGCCGCCATTCACCCCGGCCGAAGGGAAATGAATGAGTTGCGGCGCCTTCTCAATGGCGCAGAACGCCCATTCATCATTCTNGGTGGATCCGGTTGGTCGGCAAAATCAAAACAACANATGGAAGAGCAAGCCGAGAAGGCAGGTCTTCCCGTCGGGTGTTCGTTCCGACGGCAAATGCTGTTTGATCACCTCCANCCCTCTTATGCGGGCGATGTCGGCATTGGCATTAACCCGGCATTGNCTGACGAGATCAAAAATGCCGATTTGATCTTGTTGATAAATGGACGGATGTCCGAAATGGCTTCGTCCGGCTACACGCTTCTGGACGTCCCTTATCCCAGACAGACCCTTGTTCATGTTCATGCCGACCCAAGCGAGTTGGGTCGCGTCTATCTACCAGATTTGGCGATCTGCGCTGATCCAGCCAGCTTTGCTGGAGCCTTCGCTGATCTCGAACTTGAAACTGGAGACGATCAGCGCACCCGCACTGCGCAGATGCACCAAAATTATCTCACATGGTCGACGCCACCCGAAACCGGACCGGGTGACGTTCAGATGGGCGCAATCATGACCTGGCTGGAAGAAAACCTGCCGGAAGATGCCATTGTTACCAATGGCGCCGGCAATTACGCCACCTGGGTCCATCGCTTTCACAGATTCCGCAACTTCGCCACGCAAGCCGCCCCCACTTCCGGATCCATGGGCTATGGCACGCCTGGCGCGGTTGGCGCCGCATTGGCCTTTCCCGACCGGATGGTCGTGGCGTTCGCAGGTGATGGATGCTTCCTGATGAACGGCCAGGAATTTGCTACCGCGGTACGCTACAAACTTCCGATCATCGTGATTGTCGTCAATAACTCCATGTACGGCACAATTCGCATGCATCAGGAACGTGACTACCCGGGCAGACAATCAGCGACAGGCCTGACCAACCCCGATTTCGCTGCCTATGCACGCGCCTTTGGCGGTCATGGGGAAAAAGTCGTCGCCACTGATGAATTTCCCGCTGCAATGGAACGCGCGCGCGCGTCGGGCCTTCCATCTATCATCGAGATCATACAGGATCCCGAGGCGATCACTCCGACCCGCACCTTGTCGCAAATTCGCGATGAAGTTCAGACCAAATAGCGTTTGCACAATTTTTTGATTTAAAAAATCTTGAACTTTGACTTACGCGCGCCCATCTCGGTACTTGCTGATCTGTGACGGTTGGCTGTCAGTACCAGTTTTGCAATTATACACTTCACACACTTACCGCAAATGACAGGAGCCGCGCCGTGAACGAATACACCCCTCCAAAGGTTTGGAAATGGAACAAGGAAAATGGCGGCCGTTTCGCCAGTATCAACCGCCCAATCGCTGGCCCGACCCATGAGAAGGAACTGCAGATCGGCAAACATCCGCTGCAGCTTTATTCACTTGGAACGCCGAACGGCGTCAAAGTCACAATCATGCTTGAGGAANTGCTGGCCGCCGGCCATAAAGGTGCGGAATACGATGCTTGGCTGATCGACATNGGCGAAGGCGACCAGTTCGGCAGCGATTTTGTTGCGATAAACCCAAACTCGAAAATTCCTGCACTGCTTGATCATTCCACCACGCCGCCGACCCGGGTTTTCGAATCCGGCTCGATCCTGCTCTATCTGGCGGANAAATTTGGAGCATTCCTGCCCAAAGACCCGGCAAAGCGCACTGAAGCACTCAANTGGCTCTTCTGGCAGATGGGCGCAGGCCCCTATCTCGGCGGCGGTTTCGGCCACTTCTACGCCTATGCCCCGACCAAAATCGAATACGCGATTGACCGCTTCGCCATGGAAGTCAAACGCCAGCTCGACGTTCTCGATCGCCATCTGGCCGACAATCAATTCATGGCTGGCGATGAATACTCAATCGCCGATATTGCCATCTGGCCGTGGTACGGACGCCTTGTAACCGGCGGAGCCTATGGCGATTCAGCCACGTTTTTGGAAACACACACCTATAAAAATGTTTTGCGCTGGACCGAGGAAATCAAGAACCGCCCGGCTGTCAAACGCGGCGACCGCGTAAACAAGACAGATGATGACGACCGCAACCTGCGCGAACGTCATGACGCCAGCGATTTTGACGCGCTGAAATTCGATTAAGAACAGTTCTGAACAAAAGTCAGCGGCGTCGGAAACCCGGCGCCGCCCATGTTCAGCCGTTAGCCGCGCAAATGTTCAGTCTGCTGGTATACAGCGGTAGAGCGCGCACCTGAGCGACAGTACCCAAGCATCGGCATGTCCATTTCATCAAGTGCATCAACCATGCCACGCACCGCATCCGCGGTTACGCCTGCCGGTCCAATGGGAATGTGGCGCATTTCGATGCCTAACCCTGCAGCCGCAGTCTTGATGCTTTCAAAAGTTGGCTGATCTGGTTGTTCGTGATCGGGACGATGACAAACGATTGAGCGAAAACCGGCCTCCTTGATCAAGGGCAAATCTTCGACAGTAATCTGGCCGTAAACGGCATAGTCCTTAGTGATCGGGCGAGCCTGCATGACGATACCTGGTAAGTTATTTGAATTNGGATCTGCTTTGATTTAAGCCGCACACACCGCAANGTCAATCGCTCCACTGATATCGGCAANCTCATTCCGGCATGACAAAACGTCGGCAATGCATCGCTTTCGTTGAAACGGCTCTCTTCAAATCTGGCCTATGGTTGACGCTAAATCCTTCATGCAATAGTCAAGTTTAAGAGCCGGATGATTACCATGATCCATTCCGGTGAGAATTGTCGTAAGGGCTGAATCACTGTGGGCGAACGCGCACTCAAAATTGCTGCATGGCTCATTTCGCTCACTTGCCTGGCTCCCATTGTAGCCGTCGCATTTGCTGCAGCATCAGGTACATTGGGCACCTGGAACAGTCTGATGGACACGGTTTTGCCAAGCTATGTCGTCACGACCATACAGCTGGTTTTTCTGGTGGGCGTCGGCACGGCGATGGTGGGAACCGGTGCGGCGTGGCTGGTCACCGCATGCGATTTCTCGTTCCGCCGACTTTTTGAAATCGTTCTGGCGCTGCCACTTGCCTTTCCGGCCTATGTGCTGGCTTACGCCTATACCGACCTGCTTGATCACCCCGGTGCGGTTCAAACCGCACTCCGCTCGCTCACCGGATGGGGGCCGCGCGACTACTGGTTTCCTGAAATACGCTCGATGGGCGGAGCCGCAGCAATGCTGGTTTTCGTACTTTACCCCTATGTCTATCTGCTGGCGCGAGCCGCGTTCCTCAAACAATCACCAACAGCCTATTTTGCCGCCCGTACACTGGGCCATGGACCGTGGAGCGCATTCTTCCGTGTCAGCCTGCCGATGGCCAGACCGGCAATCGCTGGCGGCGTGATACTGGCATTGATGGAAACCATTGCCGATTTCGGCACCGTCGCCCATTTCGGTGTACAGACATTCGCCACCGGCATCTATCGCGCATGGTTCTCCATGGGTGACCGGTTGGCTGCTTCGCAACTGGCCATGTGTTTACTGATCGTCGCACTGGTTTTCGCCTTGCTTGAACGTGGCCAACGCGGCCTTGCCAAGCGCTACCCGGCGGGTTCACGCTTTGAAACATTTGAACGCCATGAGTTGACGGGCGGGCGGGCATTTGCTGCCATGGCCGCCTGCGGACTGCCTGTTCTGGTCGGCTTCCTCATACCGCTTGTCGTACTGGGCCAAATGGCGATAACTTCCGGACACTCTCCGTTTTCCGGGCGATATCTCGGCTATGTGCAAAACTCGCTGACACTGGCCGCCTTGACCGCACTGGTGACTGTTGTGGCTGCAGTAGTCATCGGGTTTTGCGCCCGCATCGCGCCAAGCTTGGCATCGCGCTTTGCATCGACCGCCGCTGGTATCGGCTATGCGGTTCCCGGCGGTGTCATCGCGGTGGGACTGTTGGTACCTTTTGCTGCGCTCGACAATGTCATATCCGATTTTGCGGAGACATATTTCGGCTTCTCCACCGGCCTCGTCTTCACCGGTTCAATTGGAATTCTGGTAATGGCCTATATGGTGCGCTTCATCGCAGCAGCACTGGGCGCGTTTGATACCGGCATTTCAGTCATCAGACCCAATATCGATGCCGCTGCGCGAACCCTTGGCCGCACGGCAGGCAAAATGCTCTGGCAGATCCATCTACCGCTCCTGCGGCCAAGTCTGTTGACGGCTCTGCTGATCGTCTTTGTCGATGTGATGAAAGAATTGCCAGCCACCCTGATCATGCGGCCCTTCAACTTCGATACGCTGGCCGTACAGGCCTACCGTCTGGCCTCTGATGAGCGGCTCAATCAAGCGGCGATTCCATCTCTGATGATATTCGCTTTCGGGCTGATGCCGGTTGTCATCCTGTGCTACTCGATAGGTCGCTCGGGGCGCCCCAAGGCTGGCGATTTGCCGTCGGAAGAAATGGGACTGCCGGCGAGTTGAACACCCACCGGCAGTGATATCGTCAGCTTTCGAACCCAGTCCGGCTTATTTGAAACCAACTTTGTTGTAGATCTCTTGTGCCTTGGTCTGGTTCTCGCCGAGCGCGGCCAGATTGAGGTCGTCAGACCGGAACTCGCCGAGCCCTTCAACCACTGAGGATGCGCTGACACCTGAGACCACCGGATATTCATTGTTCCCATTGGCAAAGAAACCCTGGGCATCATCCGACGTCAGATATTCTATAAACTTGATCGCGTTGTCGCGGTCAGGTGCGTGCGCAGCAACGCCGACGCCAGATATATTGACGTGCGTCCCGTTGCCATCCTGATCAGGAAAGACAACGCCGATCTTGTCGATGCCGTCAGACAGGCCGGACACATCCTCAGACAGTCCACGGGCGAAGTAATAGGTGTTGGCAACCGCAATTTGACACTCACCGGAAACGATCCCGCGAAGCTGGTCAGTGTCACCGCCCTGAGGTTCACGCGCCAGATTGTCTTTCAGGCCCTGCGCCCACTTTTCAGCCGCCTCTTCGCCGTTATGGGCAATATAGGAAGCCAACAGCGAAAGCATGTAGATGTTGCTGCCCGAGCGTACACAAACCATGCCCTTATACTTCGGGTCTGCCAGCTCAGCGTAGGTCTTCGGTGGATTTTCGACAGTTTCCTTGGCGTGAAAAATCACGCGCGCTCGCGTGGAAATGCCAAACCAATGGCCGTCCGGGTGCCTAAGATGGGTGGGAATTCGTTCGTTGAGCACTTCTGAATTCACCGCCGATAATAACTGGGCCTGATCGGCACGCCACAGACGGCCCGCGTCAGCCGTGACAAATACATCAGCCGGGCTGTTTTCGCCCTCAGCTTTCATCCGCTCAATGAGTTCGTCTTCCTTGCCTTCGATCAGATTGACCTTGATGCCGGTCTGCTCTTCGAAATTGGAGTACATCTGCTCGTCAACGTCATAGTGGCGTGCCGAGTAGATATTGACCACGCCATCAGCCAAGGCTGACTGAGGAACCAGCGCGACAGGCGCGACTGTGGCCATCAGCATGGTTGTGGCAATAACACGGAAATGCATGGAGAACTCCTTGAGTGACATTAACTTGACTTAGTTTGTCATGTTTATGAAACTCAAGGAATTCTGTCAATCCAGCGAATTCAGTGAAAACAAATTGCCGCAGGTCGGGCGACGTTCTCGTTCACTGTCACACCTTCGCGATCAGTTGGCTTCGCCTGCTGGTTCGACGTCAACTTTCGGGACAGTCACAGTTTCTTCTTCCATGATAACCTTTGGAACCAGAACCTTCTCTTCGGTTGTGGTTACATCGACAGAACCCGTCTCGACTTCGAATTCAGGCGCTTGTCCGCCTTCGACTTTCACATCCGGAAGCTTTGCTTCCTGTGTTTGGTCAACGTCAATAAACACAGCTGCCAAAGCGATCGCAACTATGGCAACCACTGCAATTCCAATGATACTTGAGTTCTTCATGTGATTTAGGTCCCTGATGATTATAGATAGAAATGAAACGCGAAGGATCAAAAATGGTTCCTGAAATAGAATTTTCGTCGATTCGTGGCCAACGACCGCGACCGCAGGTTCGAGCCCGGTTTGGCAATTGTGAAAGAGGCCAGGGGTTATTTCATTGCGGAATATCACCGCCTTCTACAGTAGGAACAGCCCGAGCAAACTGATGAAACCGCTGACCTTTCAGAAATGCACGGCGGCCTGATGAAATTTCTCGGCCCGATAACAGCACGCAAACGCGGTCCTGGCCCCCTCACCGCGCTTTGAAGAGCTGCGCGCCCCAACATTGAAGCCGCTATTGGCAAGACAGCGCAGCTCGTGACGAGGTTTTTGGAGCACGCCGCGGTATCGACGAAATTGGGTGTCTGCAAAGAATGGTGGGCCCGGAGGGACTCGAACCCCCAACCAAGCGGTTATGAGCCGCCGGCTCTGACCAATTGAGCTACAGGCCCGGTCCAGTGATCGACA